>Ga0070698_100000213_pt1 | contig 56531 bp, 38 predicted proteins | sample KBSK1502metaG_FD_65477 | JGI IMG/M metagenome (GOLD analysis project Ga0070698, IMG submission 65477) | Corn, switchgrass and miscanthus rhizosphere microbial communities from Kellogg Biological Station, Michigan, USA - KBS K1-50-2 metaG | ecosystem: Host-associated > Plants > Roots >...
GTCGCGCTGAAGGTCCTGAAACCGGAGCTGGCCGCCGTGTTAGGCGCCGAGCGATTCGTGGTGGAGATCAAAACCACGGCGTCGCTGCAGCATCCACACATCCTGCCATTGTTCGATTCCGGGACCGCGGACGGGTTCCTGTTCTATGTCATGCCCTTCATTGAAGGAGAGACACTGCGGGACAAGCTGAATCGCGAGACACAGCTTGGGGTGGACGAGGCGGTGCGGATCGCGCGCGAGGTGGCGGATACGCTCGACTACGCTCACGGCAAGGGCGTGATCCACCGCGACATCAAGCCGGAGAATATCCTGATCCAGAACGGCCGGCCAATGGTGGCGGACTTCGGCATCGCGCTCGCCGTCTCAGCGGCAGCGGGCGGACGGATGACGGAAACTGGGCTCTCGTTAGGGACGCCGCACTACATGTCGCCCGAGCAGGCGACCGCCGACAAGGAGATCACCGGCCGGAGCGACGTCTATTCGCTCGCCTCGGTGCTGTACGAAATGCTCGCGGGCCAGCCACCGCACCTTGGCGGCTCGGCGCAGCAGATCATCATGAAGATCATCGCCGAGCCCGTGCCGCCGGTGACGACGCTCCGCAAGTCGGTGCCGCCTAACGTGGCAGCGGCACTGGCGAAAGCGCTCGAAAAACTCCCGGCCGACCGTTTCGAAAGCGCGAAAGCGTTTGCGACGGCACTCGCCGATCCGTCGTTTGCCACGGCAGGAGCTACGCACTTCCGGAGTGGCCCTGGAGTCGCCTCTCCCGAGGCCCAACTCTGGCGTCGTATCGGTATCGCGGCGAGCGTCGTCGCCGTCGCGTCCCTTGCCACGCTGGCATTCGTCACGTCACGAGAAGGCACTGCTCCTCCAGTCCTTCGCGTGAGTCTTCCTTTCCCGGGCGCGGCCCGCTTCAACTCGTTCAATACCGCGGTCTTCGACGTGAGCCGCGACGGATCGCGCATCGTCTACATGGGCCAGGAAGGCGGCACTGACAACTTGTGGGTTCGTGACCTCAATGCTCTCGCCCCACGTGCGCTCCCCAACACGGCTCGAGCAGCCAATCCATTCTTCTCTCCGGATGGCAAACGTGTCGCCTTCTCCACGACACCGGTCGGAGGCGTGCGTGGGTACAGTGGAGCGACTGGTCAACTGCTAGTGACGTCCGTCGACGGTGGGGCGCAGGTGACTCTGGTCAGGGACTCGGTAGGCACACACGGCGGCGACTGGGCTGACGATGACTACGTCTACTTCCCACGCGTCGACGGCAGTATCGCCCGCGTGCCCGCTGACGGTGGTGCCGTCGAGGTCCTCAGCGAACGCGATAGCACGCGCCGGGTGCGATACCGCTTTCCGCAATTACTGCCTGGGCACAAGTCTCTTCTGATTCATGTGAGCGGCTCGGATGCAGAGCAGGACGAACTCGCGATCCTCGAGTTGCAGTCCAGGCGAGTGACTCCACTTTTTCGAGCGTTCAATGGCCGGTTCGTCGAGTCCGGTCACATCGTGTTCTCGGCTTCCGATGGTTCACTGTTTGCCGTGCCGTTCGATCCCGATCGGGGAGTGGTGACCGGTGCTCGTGTCGCCCTGGGCGATGTCGCGCTCAACCTGGCCGGCAACTTCGCCCGGTTCGCCATCTCACCGTCAGGCACCCTCCTGTACCAACCGGCGCAGCTCGAGAACGGCCAATTGGTCTGGGTCGACCGCGAAGGAAGGGCAACGCCGGTGGACTCCTCGTGGCGTGGGTATATGCGAGGGCCCGTGCTCTCTCCGGACGGTACTCGGCTCGCGGTCATGATCAGGCAGGGGGGAAACCAATCGCAGATCTGGGTGAGGCCACTCCCCAGTGGCCCACGGACCCTCCTGTCGTTTGCGAGTCGCGAGAACTGGCGTCCGCGGTGGACGCGCGATGGCCGTCGTGTCTCGTTCCTGTCAGGCAGCGGTCCGGCGGACCTGGCCCTCGTGTCGCGCCGCTACGACGCGAGCGACCGCGGTGACACGCTACTCCCGGCGTCCGGTGCCCTCAGCGAAATCGAGTGGCACCCGGACCGCCGCACCGTGATCCTGCGCGTTGGCAACCTGGTGGGAACGCGAGATATCATGCGATTCACTCCGGGAACGGATACCGCGCCGAGGGTGATCCTGGGGGGAACGCAAGACGAGTTAGGCCCCACCATTTCTCCGGACGGCAAGTGGCTTGCCTATCTCTCCAATGAATCGGGCCGTCCGGAGGTTTACGTGCGGCCGTTCGACGATCCATTGAGCGAGCGAATTCCGGTATCCGTAGATGGCGCGAGCGTCCCGGTCTGGTCTCGCAGTGGGAAGGAGCTGTTCTGGCGGGGCCCGGATGGTGCATCGATGTTCGTCGCTGACGTTCGCACTGGCGCAACGTTTTCGGCAGGCGAGCCGCGGCTGCTTTTCGCGCGACCCGAGTTCGTGTGGGAATATTTCGCACGCTCGTTCGACGTCAGCGTGGACGACAAGCGCTTCCTGATGGTGTCCACCGCTGGATCGCAGACAGACGAAATGATTCTCGTCCTGAACCTGTCGGCCCAGCTTCGCGGCATCAGGTGACCGGGTTTCCAGGCAGGGTCTACCCGACCCGCTGATGTCGGGAAATCAGTTGCGCCTCACCGCACGACGCGAATGCGATCGCCGCCGGCATCCTGCGACAGGAAGGTGATCGTCACGCCGCCTGACGAGACGCTCTGACCGAGTAGCAATGGCGCGCTTCCCTTGTTGCCGTCGGCGTCGTTGAACGGAAGGACCCTCAACACGCCGTTGCCGCTGCCCACGGCCGTATCGATGAAATAGACCAGCGCGCCCGGCGAAAACGCGCCGTTGGTGTCGTACCCTTCCGCACGCCGGCTCTCCACAACGAGCGCCGAGGTCATCCCGGTGGGGACGACGACCATCTTCGTGCCGCCGCTCCTTTCTAATGGAGTAACAACGATTTCGCTGGTTCTAGACTGGGCGCATGAGACCTGCGAATCATCGATCCAGCCGAGCACCCAACGCTCCCACGCGAAAAACTCGCGAGCGAACCCGCTGATCAAACCCATCAGGCTGAAACCACCGACGAATCGATGTCCCGCGCCCGAATACGCATACAGGTCCACCAGGCCCATGCTGTGCCCCATCTCGTGGTTCAACCAGAACCCACCCCAGAAGGTCAGGTCACGTCCCGACGTTGTCGCGTTCATGAACAGTTTTCCGTCGGCGGTTATTCCCGATGCGGGAGAGCCAATGAAGGTCGGGCCATTGTTCAACGCGCCGGCGTCGGGATTCGAAATGACCGTGATGGCGTCGCTGTTGGAAAAGTCCACCGGCCCTGCGAGGTCGACGGCCTCCTGAATGTAGGTGCGATGATTGATATGCGATAACGAACTCCACCCGTATTGCGTCGTCGCTCCACTCATCCGCCGCCAGACGAAGCTCGGCTCGAGAATGAGGTTCATTCGTCCGTACGAGACGGCGCGGAAGTAGTTCTCCGCCGTCGGAGAAAGAATCGCAAAGACGTTTTGCGGCGTGCGCGTGGCGACGGCGTCAGAAAAATCCACGAAGAGCACGGCGACACGCACGTCGCCAATCGCCTTCTGCCGATTGGCGTCACGCGGTAGACCGAGCCCGATGCCGCTGAACCGCGCCGGAAGCCGGCATGCGGCGATTGGATCGCCGGCCGTGATCGTGATCGTCGCCGATCCCGTAACAGCTCCGACATTCGCGACGATCGTGGCCTGGCCCGGCGCAACACCCTGCACACTACCTGACGCGCTGATCGTCGCGATCTGTAAAGACGATGATGACCAAGTGATCGCGCCGGCGCTGATCGCTGCACCGAACTGATCGCGCCCCGTCGCAGTCGCTGTCGAGTTCTGCCCGACCTGAATCGCTGCGGGGGCCAGCGAGACCGTCAGCGACGTCAGGACGGGCGTGGGAGCGTGAGGGGCGGCGGTGTCTGCTCCAGAACAGCCAACCGTGGTCAGCGCGGCGAAGATGGCGAGCGTCGAGGCCTGGAATGCGGATATTTTCACGTGTCGTTGACTGGGTTGCCCTCGGAGTGCCAATAGACTAACCCGGCGGGATTACGCGGACTACAGTCAACACCGGGATACGAATCACACGAATGGGGCCCATGGCGAGATCTGCGCGTTGACGCCACTTACGGACGACGGCTCACTGCTGTCCAATACACCACCATGATCATTATCGGACTCACCGGCCGGAACGCCGCGGGCAAGACCACCGCCGGCGAGGTGCTGGGCGCACGTGGGTTCTCGTACCTCTCGCTCTCCGACGTCATTCGCGAGGAGGCGAAACAGCGCGGCCTGACGACCGTTCGCGAGAACCTCACTGCGTTAGGCAACGAACTGCGCGAACAGCACGGGCCGGGCGCGCTGGCGGAGCTCACCGTCGGGCGGATGCAGGCCGACCGGAACTATGCGGTCGACAGCATCCGGCACCCCGCTGAAGTCGCCGTTTTGAAAAGGGCAGGGGCAGGCTCCTTTTCGCTCTTCCATATATTCGCACCGCTCGAAGCCCGTTTTGCACGCTCGATCGCCCGCAATCGCGACGGAGACGCGCTGACCCTCGATGCGTTCATCCGCCAGGAGGAACGCGAGTTCGCGAGCAGCAATGCGGCAGCCCAGCAGCTGCTGGAGACGGAACGGCTGGCCGACCGCCGCATCCACAACGACGGCACGATGGAAGAGTTCACCGCCCGGCTGTCGGACACGCTTCGAGAACTGGAGGTGTCGTTCTCACGACCCTCGTGGGACCAATACTTCATGGACATCGCGAGGCAGGTCGCGGCCCGGAGCAACTGTATGAAGCGGCAGGTGGCCGCCGTGATCGTGTCCGATCGCCGCATCATCAGTACCGGGTACAACGGGACACCGCGCGGCGTGAAGAACTGCAACGAAGGTGGCTGTCCGCGGTGCAACGGATTCAGCGAGAGCGGCAAGAACCTCGAGGAGTGCCTCTGCTCCCACGGTGAGGAGAACGCCATTGTCCAGGCGTCATACCACGGCATCGCGATCCGCGACGCCACGCTGTACACGACCTATTCGCCGTGCCTGATGTGCAGCAAGATGATCATCAACGCCGGCATCCGGAAAGTCGTGTTCTCCGAGGCGTATCCGTTGAATGACACGGCAACTGCCATGCTCAAGGAAGCCGGCGTGGACCTGGTGCGATTGAAAGCCTGACGCGGCCCAGTCCGGAATTGTCAGCGACGTCTTTAGAGGCGATAGACAGTGACCGCGGTGTCGTCGAAGACCCGCTGCACGCTTCCCTTGGGAATCTGATGCGTCCGTTCGTGCTCGACGGCCAGCACACGCGCGAATCGGTTTGTCGTCCAGTGCGCGATCACACGATCGAGCATGCGGGAGCCATAGGGCGGATCGGCGAACGCCAAGTCATAGGCGCCCTCACTCAGGGCAGCCGCGAACGGAAGCGCATCCTTCTTGAAGATCCGCGACCGCTCCTTCATCCGCAGGGCGATGACGTTGGCCTTGAGCGCATGCAAGCTGGCCGGTCGCGTTTCGACGAAGTCGCATCGCCTGGCGCCACGCGAAAGGGCTTCGAGCCCAAGCGCCCCGGTCCCGGCAAACAGGTCGAGCACGCTCGCATCCTTGAGGTCCGGCGCGAGGAGCTCGAGCAGGGCACCGCGGACGTGCTCCGCCGTCGGGCGCACACGGAAGTCGTTCGGTGACGTGAGGTCCCGGCCCGCGTGCTTCCCGCCGACAATTCTCATCGAAACTGTTTCACGTCGTTAACTCCGGGCGTGTAATGCCTCGAACTCTGGCTAGTAAATGTCGGGTGACGTACGTTTTCTGGCTATGCCGAGCTCAGCCGAGCGCCTCTCAACCGCACTGGCGGACCGTTACCGGATTGAGCGTGAACTCGGCGCGGGTGGCATGGCCACCGTTTATCTGGCCGAAGACCTGAAACACGATCGCAAGGTTGCGATCAAGGTCCTGAAGCCGGAACTCGCCGCCGTGTTAGGCGCCGAGCGGTTCGTGGTGGAGATCAAGACCACAGCGGCGCTCAGCCATCCACATATCCTGCCGCTCTTCGATTCGGGGACGGCCGACGGATTCCTGTTCTACGTCATGCCCTTCATTAAAGGGGAGACGATCCGCGAAAAGCTGAACCGCGAGACGCAGTTCGGAGTCGATGAAGCGGTGCGGATCGCGCGTGAGGTGGCTGACGCACTCGACTACGCGCACCGGAACGGCGTGATCCACCGCGACATCAAGCCGGAGAACATCCTGCTGCACGACGGGCGGGCGATGGTGATGGACTTCGGCATCGCGCTGGCGGTGAGCGCGGCCGCCGGCGGGCGGATGACCGAGACGGGGCTCTCGTTAGGGACGCCACACTACATGAGTCCCGAACAGGCGACGGCCGAGAAGGAGATCACCGGCCGGAGTGACATCTACTCGCTCGCGACCGTGCTGTATGAGATGCTGGCCGGCGTCCCGCCGCATGAGGGTGGATCGGCGCAGCAGACGATCATGCGCATCCTGACCGACACGCCGCGGCCCGTCACGGAATTGCGGAAGGCAGTCCCGCCTAACGTTGCGGAAGCCCTGGCGAAGGCGCTCGAGAAACTGCCGGCCGACCGGTTCGAGACCGCAAAGGCGTTCGGCGAAGCACTCGTCATGCCCGGGTTCAGGCATGGGGTCACGGGATACGCCGGCATCGCGCTCGCGGCACGTCGCGTGCCCGGTGCTCGTGCCTGGATGCCGTGGGGCGTCGCAGCAATGCTCGCGGTTGTAGCTGTAGCCGGGTGGATGCGCCGCGACGATCCGCAGTCCGTCGCTCGACTCGACGTCAGCACGGGCCCGATCGTTCCCGGGCCACGGGAGATCGTGCTCTCGCGCGACGGTTCCCTGATGGCCGTAGCGGGACGAGTCGGCGATGAGCTGGCGATCCACGTGCGACGCATTGATGGTGACGTGGCGTTCCGGAAGGTGGCCGGGACCGAGGACGGCATCATGCCGGACTTCTCCCCCGACGGTCGCTGGATCGTGTTCCGTCGCAACACGACGCGGGAGCTGGTGAAGATCCCGGTGTCCGGCGGCAGCGCCGTCACGCTGGTGTCGGGGATGGATCCGTACTCACCACACTGGGGCACCGACGACGGGATCGTATTCGGTTCTCCCGGTGGCAATTTCCGCATCTCTCCGGCCGGCGGGAAACCGGAGCGATTGCGCCAGGTCAGGGGGCGCGCTCCGTTCATGCTCGCCGACGGCTCCGGAATACTCTTCAGCGGCAGCGGAGACCTCGCGCTCTACGACTTCGCCAGCGACACGACATATCCGCTCGGCCTGCGCGGTGCGCATCCGATCCTGGCCGACAACACACTGTTGTTCGTGAACGAAGCAGGTGCGCTTGCCGCGGCCGGTTTTGACCGCCGCGCGCCACGCGTGGTGGGCGCGCCGGTCGTAGTTGCAGACCGTGTGGGGGGTTCCTCGGACACGCGCGGTTATTCGGTATCGCGGAACGGAACGCTGGTCCTGTACGACGCAGCACCGTCGGCGACGTTCATTGTCGAATCGGGAAACCATCTGGTCGTGGTGACGCCGCGAGGCCCGGCCGACACGCTGCGCCTCCCGGCAGGACGGGTGTTTGCCCCACGGATCTCACCGGACGGGCGCAAGATTGCATACGAAACGTTCGTCGCCGGCCGGCAGGATTCCTCGAGACTGAATGCCGTCGATCTCGTGACCGGAACAGTTGCGCTGCTGAGAATGAGCGAATTTGTCGGCGCGGTGTGGTCTCCGGACGGACGGAAGATCCTGTTCTCCGGCACCGGCGTCCCGGAAGGGACTGAATCGGACCTCTGGGTCAAGGATGTCGTCAACAACGGCCCCGAAACGCAGCTCACCAGGCTTCCAGGGAATCAGTGGCCTACAGCATGGCCGCGAGAGAATCTCGTGCTCTTTGGTAGTGAGCAGACAGGCGCAGGGATTGATGCCTACAGGTGGGATCCGACCGGCCAGGAGCCTCCCCGGCCTTACCTGAACGGTCCCTGGAACGAAGATCAGCTCGCAGTCTCCCCTGACGGTCGGCTCGCCGCGTTTGTCTCCGAGGAGCACGGCACCCCCGAGGTGTACGTTCGCGAGTTTCCGGTCCCGCAGAACAAATGGCGCCTGACGACTGGGTACAGCGGCGCACCGCGCTGGTCGCGTGACGGCCGTTATCTGTGGTGGGCGCGGGGGTCCGGCGGCTCTGGCATCGATACAGTGTATCGCGCCCGGGTCGAACGCGCACCGACGGTGAGGTTCGGGACGCCGGAAGTCATGTACGCCGCTGACATCGACGGGATTCAGAACTGGGACCTCCACCCGGACGGCGATCGATTGGTTGTCGTGGTGCCGAAGAGCGGGGGTGCTCAGCAGGGTGCCAGCAGTACTACAGCCACCCTCCGCTACCTCGTGACGCTCAACTGGTTCGAGGAGCTCCGCCGCCAGCTGGGAGCGCAACGTCAATGAGTGGCGCCAGCGAACGCCTGAGTATTGCGTTGTCCGATCGGTATCGCATCGAGCGCGAGCTCGGCGCGGGCGGAATGGCGACCGTGTATCTCGCTGAAGACCTGCGGCACGATCGCAAGGTGGCCATCAAGGTCCTGAAGCCCGAACTGGCCGCCGTGTTAGGCGCGGACCGGTTCGTGGTGGAGATCAAGACCACCGCGGCGCTGAGCCATCCGCACATCCTGCCGTTGTTTGATTCAGGGACAGCGGACGGATTCCTGTTTTATGTGATGCCCTACATCAAGGGCGAGACGATCCGGGAGAAACTGAACCGGGAGACCCAGTTTGGTGTCGACGAGGCGGTGCGCATCGCGCGCGAGGTGGCGGACGCGCTCGACTACGCGCACCGGAACGGCGTGATCCACCGCGACATCAAGCCGGAGAACATCCTGCTCCACGACGGGCGGGCGATGGTGATGGACTTCGGGATCGCGCTGGCGGTGAGCGCGGCTGCCGGCGGACGGATGACGGAGACGGGACTGTCGTTAGGGACGCCGCACTACATGAGTCCCGAGCAGGCGACGGCCGACAAGGACTTGTCGCCGCGATCTGACGTCTACTCACTGGCGTCCGTGCTCTATGAGATGCTCGCCGGCAACCCGCCGCACATGGGAAACTCGGCGCAACAGATCATCATGAAGATCATCGCCGAGCCCGTACAACCCGTCTCGGCCTACCGAAAGTCGGTTCCGGCAAACGTCGCTGCTGCGGTTACGAAGGCCCTCGAGAAGCTTCCGGCTGACCGCTTTGAGAGCGCGAAATCTTTCAGCGATGCCCTGGCGAACGCCGCTTTCAGCCCACCTGGCGCGGCATCAATCTCAGCGAGTCAGAACAGACCGTGGATTCCGCGCGTGCCTTGGAGCGTCGTGGCGCCATGGGTAATCGCAGTCGTCAGCATTCTCACATCTGCCTGGTTGGGGCGGCAACGTGGAGAGTCGGAAGCACCGGCAATCCCTCTGGTGCTCGAGTTGCCCGCAGGTTCACCCGACCTCCTGCGATTTGCCGCTTCTGCCAACGGCACTCGCTTCGCGTTCACGGTGACTGACGGCATCGCGGTGCGTGATGCGAGTGAACGCGAATACCACCTGATTCCCGGCAGCGAGAACGGCGAGTCGCCAGCACTCTCATGGGACGGCGAGTGGGTTGCGTTCAACGTGCGCGGTCACCTGCGAAAGGCGCCCGTGCGGGGCGGCGCGGCAGTTCCCGCCGTGCTGGGCGACTCCATCCTGAGCGGGTTGGCTCAGTGGGGTCCCGGTGGGGAGCTCGCCTTCGAGGCGCGGCGAGAGCTCTACGTCATTCCGCCGGGATCCAATCTCGCGCGTGCCTTATCGAACGCGAAGGACCCGCAGGACATGCGATTCACGCCGGACGGTGCCGGCATCTTCTATACGGAGTTCCAGCGCGGCACCCGCGTTATGTATTACGACCTCAAATTGGACTCGGCCTACGCTGTGCTCGAGGACGCGACCGGCGCACAGCTCCTGGACAACGGGCTACTCGTATACGCGCTGCCCGGTGGCGGCCTGTACGCCGCGCGATATGATCGCTCCACGCACACGGTTTCCGGCACCCCGGAACCGGTCGTGACAGACCTGCAACCAACGGCCGGCGTGTCGCCTTTCATGGTGACGACGAGCGGTACGTTGATCTATCGCTCGGGCCTCGAGGCCGTTTCCCGTCTGCTGCTTCGCGATTCCAAGGGTCGCGTGGACACGTTGCCTGTCGCGCCACAACGGTTTGCCTATGCGCGGTTTTCGCCGGACGGCGGCAAGATAGCCCTGACGATTGGTGGCACACGTACGGGAAGTCGCGTCACATCGATCTTCGATTTCTCCGCAGGCACGCTCGCTCAGTTCGCCACTGAAGGCGGCGGACACGCACCGATCTGGTCTCCCGACGGTCGATTCATGGCGTTTACGGCGGAAAACGCGCAGACCGATGCTGAAGACCTCTTCGTGCAGCCGGTTGATCGCAGCACGCCGCCGGTACATATGGGACGGTTGCCGAACGACCAGCACGCGAACGCGTGGCCGGTAGACTCCTTGCTGGTGTTCTCGCAGCAAAGTGCCCCGACCATCCTTGGCGCTCGCGCCACCAACGTGGGACTTGGCACACTGCCTAACGTTGCCATCGTGAACCCATCCCGGCCCGGCACCTCCCGCCCGTACCTGCAAGCCACCTGGTTCGAGAGCAGCGTCGCGGTGTCGCCCGATGGGCACTGGGCCGCCTACGCCTCGGGTGAATCCGGCACTCAGGAAATCGTGGTGCGCGCGTTCCCGCGAACCGACGCCAGCGGCGTATTCAAGGTGTCGAGTGGCGGCGGCATGAACCCGCGATGGTCGGGCGACGGGCACACGATCTACTATCAGTCCCTCGACCTCAAGTCGATCAGGAGTGTCCACGTCACGACCGGTGCGAAATTCACGGCCACAGCCCCGGTCGAGGTCCTGGCGCTTCCCGGCCTGGGCACCGCGTGGGACCTGAACCGGAACAGCGAGACGATGGTGGTGGCGCAGGCGATCAGTGACGCCGCTTCAAAGGTCATGGTGATCCAGAACTGGCTTGCCGACTTCGAGCAGCGGCGCAAGTGAGCCGCTTGAGCGAAGCACTCGCTGATCGCTATCGCATTGAGCGCGAGCTCGGCGCGGGCGGGATGGCGACCGTGTATCTCGCGCAGGACCTGAAGCACGACCGGAAGGTCGCGATCAAGGTGCTGAAGCCGGAACTCGCCGCCGTGTTAGGCGCCGATCGCTTTGTGGTGGAGATCAAGACGACGGCGGCCATGAGCCATCCGCACATCCTGCCCTTGTTCGACTCCGGAACGACGGACGGCTTCCTGTTCTACGTGATGCCCTACATCCAGGGCGAGACGATCCGGGAGAAGCTGAACCGCGAGACGCAGTTCGGGGTGGACGAGGCGGTGCGGATCGCACGCGAAGTGGCTGACGCGCTCGACTACGCGCATCGCCATGGGGTGATCCACCGGGACATCAAGCCCGAGAACATCCTGCTCCACGACGGGCGGGCGATGGTGATGGACTTCGGGATTGCCCTGGCGGTCAGTGCCGCCGCGGGCGGGCGAATGACGGAGACGGGGCTCTCGTTAGGGACGCCGCACTACATGTCGCCCGAGCAGGCAACGGCGGACAAGGAGATCACCGGGCGAAGCGACGTGTACTCGCTGGCGTCGGTGCTCTATGAGACGCTGTCGGGCGTCCCCCCGCACGAGGGTGGATCGGCGCAGCAGACGATCATGCGGATCGTCACCGAGACGCCGCGGCCGTTGAGCACACTCCGGAAGTCCGTGCCGCCGAACGTTGCGGCCGCGGTGATGAAGGCACTCGAAAAGCTGCCGGCCGACCGGTTCGATTCCGCAAAAGCGTTCGGCGACGCGCTGGGGAACTCTTCGTTTGTGTCAGACACGAGAGCCACGCCGGTCGCGGCAGCCGCTTCATCGCGGAGCGTGGATCGCCTCCTTCCCTGGGCCATCGCCGCCCTGTCGCTCGCGCTGCTGGCCGGCATGGCGCTGCGCGAGCCGCCCCCGCCCGAGCCGGTCACGCTGGACTTCGTGCCGCCTGGCGATATCCAGTTGTCGACCCAGAACCGTCGGGCAGACTTCGCGCTCTCTCCTGACGGAGCCACGCTTGTGTTCACCGGACTCTCGCTCGACGGTGGAGTAGCCCGCGGGACTGGTCTGTACGCCCGGCGCATGTCGGACGGCGCCATCACTGCGCTTGGCGGCAGTGAGCGCGGCTCGAGCCCATTCTTCTCGCCCGATGGCCGGAACATCGGCTTCCATCGGGGCTTTTCGATCTTCAGGATGCCGGTCGAAGGGGGAGTCGCGGTCAACCTCCCCGTTCGCGACAGTGCGTTCGTCAGCGGGGCCTGGGGACCAGATGGCCGAATTGTCTACACGGCTAACGACTACACGCTGAAGGCGTTTTCGGCGGCCGGCCAGGAGCCGACAGTTCTTACGCCTTCTCTCCCAACGGACCGAAGGGGCCCGTGGTTGGCAGCGCCGCTGCCGGACAATAAGGGCGTGCTCTTTCGGCATTGCAGCACCGGCTTGGCCTCGAGCTGCGAACTCGCGGTGGCCCGTCCGGACGGGAAGGTTCAGGAGCTCAGGATTACCGCGCTGCAGGGGTGGTACCTCCCAACTGGTCACCTGATCTACGTCCGGCAGGATGGGACTGTCCTTGGCGTTTCGTTCGATGTTGCCGGGCTTCGAGCAACGGGTGAACCCGTACCGCTGCTCGATGGAGTCAGCATCACTCCGGACGACGCCGCGCATCTCGCTTGGTCGCCGGCCGGTACCCTCGCCTATGTCCAAGGCAACCAGTTCGAATCGTCAAGTCTGGAGCTCATCGGATCCAACGGTACGTCGAAACTGATTACGACTCGCACCGGCATGTTCCGGTCGCCGGTTCCTTCTCCGGACGGACAGGCCGTCGCAATCAGGATCTCGCCGCCGGGTGCGGGCCGAGCGTTTCACCTCTGGGTCATTGATCGCCGCACCGGTACGCTCCGGCCGCTCTTGACGGATCGGAATGTGGTGGACGTCGCCTGGTCGCCCGACGGTCAGGAGCTCGCTGTGGTGGCTGACACGGTGCGCGGCGTTGGCATGTCGCACCTCCGCTTGTTTCGCCTTCGAGCCGATGGCAGCGACACCCTTCGCGGCGTCGGAATGCCGGAAGGAATGTCGCTGCAGGGTTCCAGTCTCGACTGGTCGCCGGACGGACGCTGGTTGATTGCGGTTCGTGATGGAGCCAATCGCTCCGACCTTGTAGCAGTCGCCGCCGACGGATCGCGGGAGTGGCACCTTCTTGCAGGCTCTCCGGCACGCGAGTGGGGCGGGAGGCTTTCGCCGGACGGAACGCGGCTGTCGTACGTTTCGGATGAGAGCGGAGTAGCAGAAGTGTTTGTCCGGCCATTCCTGCGTCCGGGGGCCGGCGTGGCGCTCGGAGCGCGAGTGGGCCTGGGTTCGCCGAAGTGGCAGCGCGATGGTCGCGCCCTTGTGGTGCATGATGGCGACTCCGTCATGGTGCTGGAATTGACGCCGGGGCCAGCGCCCCGTGTTGCCGTTAGGCGGACGCTGCCCGCCGTCACCGCAGCCGTACAGGGGACACCACAGTTCGCGCTGGATCCGGGAGGCGCCGGAATGATCGTGATCCGGCCGGTGGTCAGACCCGCGACGCTGAAGATCGTGCTCAACTGGTTCACCGATGTCCGCCGGCGGATGGAGGCTGGGCGGTGACGGCGATTCCTGTTCGCCTGCCTGCGGCTCTCGCTGATCGTTACCGCATCGAGCGTGAGCTCGGCGCGGGCGGAATGGCCACCGTGTACCTGGCCGAGGACCTGCGGCACGACCGCAAGGTCGCCATCAAGGTGCTGAAGCCGGAGCTGGCCGCCGTGTTAGGCGCTGAACGGTTCGTGGTGGAGATCAAGACGACGGCGGCGCTGAGTCACCCGCACATTTTGCCGCTCTTCGATTCGGGTACCGCGGACGGCTTTCTGTTCTACGTGATGCCCTACATCAAGGGCGAGACGATCCGGGAAAAGCTGAACCGCGAGACGCAGTTCGGGGTGGACGAGGCCGTGCGCATCGCGCGGGAGGTTGCCGACGCGCTGGACTACGCGCACCGGAACGGGGTGATCCACCGCGACATCAAGCCGGAGAACATCCTGCTCCACGACGGGCGGGCGATGGTGATGGACTTCGGAATCGCGCTGGCCGTCAGTGCCGCCGCGGGTGGGCGGATGACCGAGACCGGCCTCTCGTTAGGGACGCCGCACTACATGTCCCCCGAACAGGCGACGGCCGACAAGGAGCTGTCCGGCCGGAGCGACGTCTACTCGCTGGCGAGCGTGCTGTACGAGATGCTGAGCGGAAACCCGCCGCACATGGGCGCGTCGGCGCAGCAGATCATCATGAAGATCATCGCGGAGCCGGTACAACCGGTGACCGCCGTCCGGAAGAACGTACCGCCTAACGTGGCAACCGCGCTCGAGAAGGCGCTGGAAAAGCTGCCGGCGGATCGGTTCGAGAGTGCGAGGGCGTTTGCCGAGGCCCTGTCCGACGCCCGATTCACGGCCACGCGCGCCATCGCCACGAGTCCCGTGACGGCGAGCGCGGTGGTGCGGTTCGCGCCCTGGGGCGTTGCCGCCGCGCTGGCGGTCGCGCTGGTCGCCTCACTGGTTGCGCGCCGACCAGCGACGCCGCCTCCGGGGCCGCCGATGATTTTCCAGCTCGAATCGGCGGGCGACAGCATTGCTCCAACCGGAGTCGCGATCGCTGCTGATGGGCGCGACCTCGTGTTCGCAGGGCGCCTCCGCGGCCAGAGCATGCTGTACCACCGGGCACTCGGCGCCGCTGGCGTGCGGCCGATTCCGGGAACCGAAGGAGCCGGGCCAATCGCGGCGATACGCCCGGACCGCTCCGTGATCTTCTGGGCCGACCGCGAGCTCCGCGAAGTGCGGCTCGATGGCGGAGGCGCCACGCGGTTCGCCAGGGTCGGCAACTTGCCGGCGGGATTGAGCTGGGACGACCGCGCCGGTCTCGTGCTGGGCATGCTGATGTTCAGCACCCCGAATGGCCTGAGCCGCGTCTCGCGCGGCGACACATCGGTCACGGCGATCACTGAGGTGGCCGGCATGCACCACGATCCGGTGATCCTGCCGAGCGGTGAACACGCCGCGTTTACGAGCTTCGGGGTCGGGGCCCAACCCACGGCCATCGGGGTGGCGTCGCTGAAGGACGGAACCTGGGAGCGTTGGGAGGTCAGCCCACCGCCGAGCCGGATTGTCGGCTTCACTGAAGGTGTGCTGGTATACCGGTCCCGCAACCAGCTCATGGCTGTGGCCTGGGATTCCCGCCGGCAACGACCGTTAGGCGAACCGGCCCCGATTCCCGGACTGCCCGAGGACATCGCCGATGCCGCGGTGTCACTGGATGGAACGCTTGCGCTGGTGGCGGCGGCCAGGCGACGATACGAAACGGTGCTGGTAGACGCGTCGGGCTCGGCGACTACGCTGCTCCGTGACGAGCCAAAGGCCGCGCAGTTCATCCCGCGGTTCGGTCCCGGTGGCGGTCGCGTCGCGTTTCGCACGGAGTTTCAAGGCATCAACGACGTCCGAGTCCTTGGCCTCGACGGCGGCGTACTTCAACCTTTGAGGTTTTCGGCCGACCGCGGCCTGCAGAGTATCGGCTGGACGATGGACGGCCGTATCATTGTTGGCAGCATACCTCTCCCTGCGTTCGGGTCAGTGACGAGCGGTCGCGGAAATGAACGACCATACGCGCTGAGGGTGCGAGCGCAGCCCGCTGACGTAAGTGACAGCGCGCGGATCGTGTTCACGTACGACGAAGCACGAGTTGCTGGTATGGACGTGTCACCTGATGGGCGCACAATTGCCCTCGTGACTGTTCCACTTGGCGCTGGCCTGGCTTCGGACGCCGACATCCTGCTCGCCCGAATCGATTCGCCGGCGCCGCCGCGGTCTTTTGTTTCCGGGGCAGGAGACCAGACGGCACCGCGCTTCTCACCGGACGGTCGGTGGCTGGCATACGCTTCAAGGGAGTCGGGTCGCTACGAGGTCTATGTGCGGTCCACGACTGGCGGGGGAGTCGCACAGGTCTCTGATCGCGGAGGAGGCCAGCCCGTATGGTCCGCCGACGGAAAGCGCTTGTACTATCGGTCAGGTTCGTCGATCATGGTGACCGATCTCGCGGTGACGGCGGGCGGCGGGCTCGGTGTTCGCTCGCATCAACGCGTCTTCGACGGTGACATCGTCGGGGCCGAATCGGATCGTGGCGCAACGTTCGACGTCGACCCTCGGGGTCGAATCATCGTGGCGCGCGCGATCGGTGATGCGGCCACGCCCATTGTCCTCGCGACCGGCTGGATCGCGGAGCTGAAGGCGCAGATGGCGGCGCGACCACGTTGACATGTCGCCAGCGTTCCCGGGCATGATCGTGCAAGACTTTGCCGGACGCGTGGCGCTCGTGACGGGCGCGTCGAGGGGACTGGGCCGAGCGGTGGCCGCACGGCTTCTCGAGCGAGGTTGCTCCGTCGCCATCAACGTGCGCGATCGCGCCCGGGCAGAAGCAACAGCCAACGAACTGGGAGGATCGAGCGTCGCCGTTCACGGTGATCTCGAAGACAGCGACATGGTGAAGTCACTCGTCCCGCGAACGCTGGACGCCTTCGGCCGGCTGGACATCCTCATCAACAACGCCGCGCTGCCGTTCACGACCCGCTTCGAGCAGATCACGCCTGACGAGTGGCGGCGGGCGATGGAGATCAACCTCACGGTGCCGTTCCTGCTCACGCAGGCTGCCGTGCCGGCGATGAAGGCTCAGGGCTACGGCCGCATCGTCAACATCTCCTCCACGGCCGGCCGCATGGTGAGCACACTCGGCGGAGCCCACTACACCGCGACCAAAACCGGCCTGCTGGGCCTGACGCGAGCCTCGGCGAAGGAACTGGGGAAATATGGCATCACGGTCAACGCGGTGACGCCGGGCATGATCGACACCGAGTTGACCCGGGAGAGCGCCACCAATGACGTGCTCGAGCGCCTCGCCAAAGGCTTCCCGATCCCGCGACTTGGTACCGCGCTCGAAGTGGCCGACGTAGTCTGTTTTGCCGCATCGGAGGCGGCCGGTTACATCACCGGCGCGACCTTCGACATCAACGGTGGCGACCTGATGATGTAGGACGACTCCAGGTCCAACTCCAAGGGGCGAATGAAAGAGAACACACGAGTACTTCTGGCGTTAGGCGCTGCCCTCCTCGGCGGAATCCTCATCGCCATCTCGGGCAACGACGCGTTGCTGCGCGCGGCCGATGCCATTGTTCCGATTGGCACCATCTGGATCAATGCGATCCGGATGACCGTGATTCCGCTGGTGATGTCGCTGCTCATCACCGGCGTTGCGGGAGCGGCGGACTTGCGGGCGATCGGCCGAATGGGTGGACGAAGCCTGGTCACGTTCTTCGCCCTCCTCGTCGGCACCGCGGTCGTCATCATGCCGCTGGGTGTCCTGGCCTTCGGATTGCTCGACCCTAACGCCTCCCCGCCACCGTTACCGGCAGGGGCGGCGGAAGCCGCCGGCCAGATCGCGGCGGAAGGAGCTCCGCCCGGCTTCGTTGCCTGGCTCACGACGCTCATTCCCACCAACCCGATCGCTGCGGCGGCCAATGGGGCGATGCTTCAGCTCATTCTCTTCACGCTCATCCTGGCGCTGGCGATCGCCAAGACGGCGCCCGACGTCCGAAACCCGCTGCTGGCGGTGTTTCGCGGTCTCGCCGAGGCGATGTTGGTGATCGTGCGCTGGGTTGTGGCGCTCGCGCCGTTAGGCGTCTTTGCGCTGGTGTTGCCGCTGGCTGCGCATGGCGGCGCCGGCGTGGCCGGCGCGGTCGGGTTCTACGTGGTGGCGTATTCGCTGGCCAGCATCCTGATTGCGCTCCTGCTGTACCCGGTGGTGAGGGCGGCCACGCGGGTGCCGATGGGTGAGTTTGCCCGCGCCGTGTTCCCGGCGCAGTCCGTGGCTTTCGCGTCGTCGTCCTCGATCGCGTCGCTGCCGGCACTGGTGGAAGGCGCCGAGCGCGTCCTCGGGCTGCCGGCGCGCGTGACGGGGTTTGTCTTGCCGTTGTCGGTCTCGATGTTCAAGATCGCTGCGCCCGTATCGTGGACTGTCGGTGCGCTTTTCGTCGCCTGGTTTTATGGAGTTCAGTTGAGCGTGGGGTCGCTGGCGATCGTGGCATTTGCGGCCGTATTCCTCGCGTTCGCCGCGCCTGGTGTCCCGCGCGGCGCGTTTCTCATGCTGACGCCTCTTTTTCTGGCGATTGGCCTGCCGGCCGAAGGCATCGGGATTCTGATCGCGGTAGATGCCATTCCCGATCTGTTTTCCACGGTGCTCAATACAACCGGTTACCTGGCCGCGACTACAATAGTTGCGAGGCAGGATGAGGGAGGCGCGTAGCTGGTTCTAGCGTCGCGAGTCCGTTCGTGGTAGAGTCTGCTCGCTCGTCGATTCGTCCCATCCCTCGAAAGGAGCGATCATGTCCGGCATCAACACTGGGAAGGTGATCACGGGAGGACTGCTGGCGGGGTTGGTCATGAACATCCTGGATTTTCTGAACAACTACCTGATTGTCGGCAAGGAGTTCGAGGCTAATGCGACCCGACTCGGTCTTGATCCTGCGGCGGCGGCGTCAACGACAGGAATGGTGACGTGGGTTGTCATCGATTTCCTGCTCGGCATACTCCTGGTTTTTATCTACGCGGCCATCCGCCCGCGATTCGGACCCGGTGTGAAGACCGCGATCTACTCCGGGCTTATGCCGTGGGCGGGCATTGCACTGATCATGTTTGGGTTGACGACGGGCGGCCTCTTTCCGATGGCACTGTGGATGAAGATGAGTGTGATCACGGCGGTCATCATGAGCATTGGCGCCGTGGCCGGCGCGTGGGCATACAAGGAGTAAGCTGATTCGACGCCGTGTTGCTCTGAATCGTCGGTTACGAATGTGCGGGATTCTGGCTGGTGTGCTTCAGATGGAATCCCGCAATGTATTTGACGCTGCTTGAAAACCATTTACCACAGGAAACACAGAAAAGACCAAGCGGCTCTACTCAGTGCTCACTGTGTTCCCTGTGGTCAATTGGTTTTCCGAAACCCGCCAACGCGATGAAGGCTATCGCCCGGGATTGAATGCGAAGTAGTCGTACGCCGCGCGGGCGATCTGGGCGATCGCCAACTCCTGTGCCGCGGCGTCGCGGGTGGATTCCTTCACAAACACCGCAACCACGAGGCGGCCGGCCCCGTCGGGCAGGTCGATGATCCCGACGTCGTTGGCCACCCCGATGCCTAACGAACCGGTCTTGTGGCGCACTGGCACGTTGGGTGGAAGCTGGCCCTTGAGTCGCATGGCGCCCGTCTCGCAGCGCAACATGATGTCGAGGAGCTGCGCCGTCCGTTCCGGACCAAGTGCCTCACCGCGCGAGATCTTCGCCAAGAGGCGCGCCATCCCCTCGGGCGTGGCGGTATCGCGGCGGTCCTGGTAGAACGTGGCGCGGGCGCTTTGTCGTTCCGCCGCCGAGACCAGGCGATTCAGCGAGTCGAACGCCGCGACGGACCAACCTGACTCGGGTCCGAGGTTTTTCATGCCTACCACATCGGCGATGAGCTGGATTGTTGGCCGATCGACCGAGATCCCCTTGATCCCCAGCGCCGATAGACGGGCGTTCACCGCAGGGCCTCCACCGGCCACCTTCAGCACCATATCCGTGGCGCTGTTATCCGAGATGAGCAGCATCAGCTCGAGCAGGTTGTGCACCGACAGTGAGACGCCCGGATCGTTGAACAGTCCCGTCAGCGTTCCGCTTCCCGGATGAAGATCCGACGGCCGCACCGTGACCATCGAATCGAGGCGTACCGTTCCGGCCTGCACCCGCGTCAGCAGTTCAACCGCGATTGGCACCTTGAACGTGCTGGCCATCGGGAATGGCTCCGCGCCATTGACGAACAACTCTCGGCCGGTCTCAAGATGGATTATTCCGACGCCGACTCGGCCGCCGCTGATCGCGGTCAGGCGACCGATTTCCGATTCGAGGCGGCGCAGGTTCGGGTCACTGCTTTGGGCGAATGCGGTGCCACCCAGACCTACCAGCGCTACGACCAGACACGGAGCGAAACGTGCGCGGGGAAAGATGGGCATCATGACCGGGCCTCGGCTGGAGTCATTCAGGCTCGAATGGATACTGCGACGAGGAAGAAGGCAACCTCACGACAGGGCTCGCGTCGCGGAAGGGCTCGCCAGGCGGCATCTTAATTGGTTGTGCATTACGGGGAGGACTCCTTGTCGGCGTTAGGCGCCGATGCGAGACCATTCAGAGCCGAAAAAAATCGGGAACCGTAAACATGAGGAAACACAGCAGCAGGCTGATGCGGCGAAACTGATGAGTGCCGTAGCGGGTTCAACTGCGTCCTTCACCGTCTATTTGGCGTCATTCACCGTGGCATACGGCTCGCTTGCCGTCCCGCACTTATCCCCCGAATGACCGCTAGCCACCTTACCAGCAAAGCGGGCTAGCTATCTCACAGACATGGGGGTCGTATGCGTCGCGTTCTTGGTGTGGTGTGTGGTCTGGCAGCACTCGCTTGCTCCGAGTCGCCGAGCAGTCCGGAGACGTTTACGTCGCTGGCCTCTATCCTCGGCGAGGCTTCAGCAGACCACGGAAGTGCGCACGGTCCAGTGACCGCCTTCAATACGCAAATGCGCTCCGAGCTCGAATCGCCGGCATGCGCAACGGCCTCACAGGGCGAGGCCACCATCAAGGTTCGTCCGGATGGCGTCATTGAGTCGATTGTCATCATCAACAACAAGGGCGCCGAGAGCGTGCGGTTCGGACATATCCATCACTTGAATGCCGGAGCGGCCACGGGGCCGGTCGTCTGGTGGCTCAGCAGTCCAGTTGGACAGGACCTGAACCTGACTGACCGGCATCTGCAGTTTGCGCAGGCGGGCACGTTTTCCGCCACCAACGGGCACTTCGCGACCCATGCCTTGGCACTCGCGGAACTCCTCGCGAATCCGGACGACTTTTACGTGAACTTCCACTCCGATCGCTGCCCCGGCGGATTCGCGCGCGGATTCCTGCCCTGATCGTTTGTCTGCTCGTTATGGAGCGCCCCGGTCAGTCGGCCGGGGCGTTTCTGTTATGAGCAAGTCGCACCGGCGTGAAAGCGCACTACCGTTTTCGAAGTTCCTCGGGAAAATGATCACGTCCCCGTGCGACGACCAGCGCAATGCGGCGGATGTTCTGGATGTCGTCCAGCGGACTACCGGCGAGTACGACGAAATCCGCCACCGCCCCGGGCCGAATGATTCCGATCGAGTCCGCGCGAAGGAGTTCCGCCGCCGCGCGGGTTGCACTCACCAGCGCCTGCTGCGGGGTGAACCCGGCCCTCACCAGCAGTGCGATTTCCTCGTGCAACGATGTCCCGGCCACCAGCAGCTGGTTCGGCGAGTCGCTTCCCGCGACCACCTTGCCCCCGCGCGCCACGAAGCGTCGCAGGAAAAGGTCCTGCTTCTCACGCGAGCGCTGGAGCAGCGGAACGTCGGCGGGCGTGATCGCATAACGAGCAATCAGGTCGGGCAGGTCCCACGCTCGTTGCTCTTCGGCGGACACCGCCGAGAGGTCGAGGCCCCTCGCGTACGTCGTGTCGAGCAGGCGGGCGTACGTCTCGGACTGGACCAGCGTGGGCACCATGATCACCCGGGTTTCGGCCAGCGCGGCCGCCGTTTTCTCGAGCGCCGCCGAGTCGAGCCCTGCCCAGCCGCGAAGGAACGTCATCCAGCCGGTAGGGAAGTGCTCGTGCGCGGCGTAGTAGCGCGACGGGTCTTTCACGGTCGCTTCGACAATTCCCGAAAGGTGTTCTATCGAAGCCACCCCGAGCTGCGCAGCGGTGAATGCATCCACCCGACCAAGATGCGCGGTGACCGGGAGTCCATGCGTGCGCGCCGCCTGCACGACGGCGTCGAGCAGCTCTCCCGTCGTGTGCGTATACAGCTTGACCTGCGACACGCCGGCGGCAGCGAGTCGCGCGACGGCTGGACCGGCGTCAGCAGGACTGTTCAACACGATCTGCCCTGGCCACACCGGCGGATCACCAGTCAGCGCCTCGCCGGCGATGAAGAGGCGTGGGCCGGGAATGGAATCCAGGGCGATTCGCGCTCCTAAACTCGTAAGGCGCTCGAGGTTGCCGCCGACGTGACGCACGCTGGTCACGCCATACGACAGGTACGTGGCGACCGTCGCCTCATCAGCGTGTGCGTGTCCATCGATGAGGCCCGGGATGATCCAACGTCCGTCGAGCCGCAGAACCGTTGCCCCTCGCGGCACCTCGACCGAACCAGCCGGCCCGATCGCGACGATGTGGCCCTGCGAAACAAGAATGACGGCGCTGTCAATGACCGCGTCCGTGCCGTCGAACACCTGCGCGCCAACGTACGCGGCGACGCCGGGATCAGAGCAGGCGACAAATGCCAGTGCGAGGGCCGGGACCAGGCCTTGCGCCATCCTCACGCGTCGTGCCTCACGGCGAAGTAGTCTCCTCGTCCGCGCGTGTCATCGTCGTCCACTACGAGCAGTCGGTGCATGGGTCCCACGAGAAGTGAGGCTGTTCAGAGTACCACCCCGGTCCCGGTGGGACAACAACGTGACCCTCGGCAATAGGCCGAGTCAGCGTCGCCGAGGCTGATCGAGGTCCAAATACGCCTGGAGTTGACGGGCGTTGACGCCCCGCTGATGTCCGGCTCACGGATGGCTCACGAGGGCGGATTATGATCGCCGCCCATGCACCGTCCGCTCAAGCGACTGACACCCGTCGTGCTGCTGCTGGCCAGCGGGGCACAGAGCACGATCGAGGTGCCACAGGCCTGGCAAGCCGACATCCAGATTCGGACGCTCGAAGTTACGCGGACGAAGACCAGCATCAACGCGCGAGTCGTCATCTACACCGAGAACGATGACGCCGCCCAGAACGCGCGGCTGCTCATTCTCCTTCCTATCGGAGTAGGCATCGAGCGCATCGCGCCGACCTGCTCCGCGGCACCGGGCCCGTCGATGGTGCCGTCGCTACGGGCCATGGTGACGTGCGACCTCGGTGTCATCCCCGATCGCGGGTATCGCGAGGTCGTGCTGTCGACAACGGTGCCCGCCACCGCACCGCCCAAACGCCTTGGGGTGTTCGCGTACAGCACCACTCCCGACCCCGTTCCCGGAAACAATTACGCCGAGAGGATCATTCCGTGACGACGCTGCACTTCACTCGATGCGCTATGATCGGCTGGTGCTTCTGGTTAGGCACTCCGAGCATGATGGCGGGCCAGGTGCAGCCGTTGGATCCGTGGAAGAAGGTCCCCGCCACGCCGACGACCTGCTTCGCCGACGAAGCCTTTGATGCGAAGGTCCAAGCCGCCTCACAGGAGATGATTGCCGACAAGGATCGGCAGCAGGCGCTGAACGCGCGGATCCTCGAGCGCTTCAACGCCATGAACCCGATGGAAAGGATGAACCGCATGCAGGCATGGATGATGAAGAATCCGCAGGCGGCGGCGAAGATGATCGAGGCCTCGGCGAACCTGGGCACCGAAGCCGGCACGGCGATGCCGCAACTCGCCGCAACCGGGGAGCGCCTCGAGAAGGAACGGGATGGACACAAGAAGGCGCTTGATGCCGCCATCGATGATGCGTTGAAGCCGTTGCGCGCGAAGGAAGCGGCGCTGGTGAAAACGAAGACCAAGCTGGTTGGTGAGGCGCAGGTTCCCGTGTTTCCAACTGACGCGGGCTACGCCGAGTACGTCGCTGTCATCGGGGAAGAGAACGCGGCCATCGAGAAGGCGTGCGTGCCGTTCTTCGGGGCCAAGGGAAAGTTCCCGACCTGGCTCGAGCAATTCCGCACTGAGGTTGCCGACAAGGAAGCCGCGTTCAGCGCTGCCAGCGACGCGGCGACGATGCAGCAGGTTGCGATCATCGAGACGCCCGACGGCGGCTTTCAGTCCCTCGGGGTCTTTGAGAGCGCGCGCCACTATCTGCGCCAGCTCGACACAATCTCACGGTACCGGCACCGGAAACTCACGCCGACGATTCCGTTGGAAAAGAAGTGATCGCGCGCCCGATACCTAACGACCCAAAGGGTCGCTCCGGAGGATAGGATGAGAGTCGGCCGTATGCTGTCTATCGCACTGGTGGTCGTTGCGACGGTGTTGCCGGTATCGGGGTTCGCCCAGGTGACGTCTGACTCGAAAGTCTGGGAGAACTACGACTTCATCCCCGGCAGCAAGGTCCTCTTCTACACGGACTTCTCCGAGGACATCGTCGGCAACTTCGCGCGCGGACTGAAATACATGAGCGGTCCGGGAGAGATCGTCGAGCGCGATGGAGTGAAGATGCTCCGGGCGACAGGGCGCGCCGAATTCCAGATCCCGGTGGGGCGGAAGCTGCCGCAGCGGTTCACGCTCGAAATCGACGTGCTCACGCCAAAGGAACCGCCGGCAGGCTATGACATCGTAGCTGTGGAAGGAGGCCCGGAAATGGATCGCGGCGATGTGTCGGCGGAGATCAACTGGTCGCCGGAAACGGCGATGATCATTGGCGGCGGCAAGAACGGAGAGCAACGGCTCGGAGACGAGGCCGCCGAGAAGGCGCGCGGCACGGTCACGCATCTGCGCATTCTGATGGACGGCGGCTACTTCAAGATGTACGCGAATGAGAAGCGCCTCTACAATGTTCCCGAACTTCCGTTCCGGCGCGCTGCCGTCGTCCGCGTGTCCTTCAGGGGCGGCGAGGAAGAGAATCAGGCGACGTTCCTAACGAGCATCCGGCTCGCCGAGAGCGAGACCGATGTGCTCTACGACGCGCTGAATGCGAAGGGACGTTGGGCGACACAGGGCATCCTGTTTGCGACGGGCAAGGCAGATCTGCAGCCGGAGTCGCGTCCGGTGCTGAAGGAAATCGCGGTGACGCTGAAGAAGTACGGCACGCTCAAGATCCTGATCGAGGGTCACACAGACAACGTCGGCTCGGCGGCGAGCAATCTCGCGTTGAGTGAAGCAAGGGCGGCGGCGGTGAAGGGAGCGCTCGTCGCCGAGTTCGGCGTTGACGGTGGCCGCGTAACGACGAAGGGGTTTGGCGATACGAAGCCGTCCGTGCCGAATGCGACTGCCGCCGGACGTGCCCAGAACCGTCGCGTGGAGGTCGTCAAGCAATGACTGCCCGGTTGTGCCTGGCCGCGGCAGTGCTCCTGTTCGCGCGCGCAACGGGGGCTCAGTCCACCGCGCAGGTCGCAACCACCTCCGGCTTCGTGCCCGGCGGCGAGGAGCTCTTCGCGCTGGATTTCGCGAGCGCGAAGATCGGCAGCTTCCCCGGCACGATTCGCCGTCTGAGCGGCACCTTCGACGTCGTGAGCAGGGACGGCGTGCCGATGTTGCGCGCTTCCGAGAACTCAGAGTTCCTGATCACGCTGTCGCGTTCGCTGCCGCAGAACTTCACGATCGAGGTCGATCTGGTTCCCAAGGAGTGTTGTCCACCGCCCGACCTGACGCTCGAGGGAACGGCAACAGTCAATCAGGGCGCTGCGTCAGCCCACTTGCTGTGGACGGCTGATGCCTCGTTCGGGTGGGTCGGAGTAATCGGCGGCGCTGTGGACAACCGCGAGTTCCAGATGCCGGATGAGCTTCGGGTCACGCTCCCTGGCTCGTTGGCCAAAGTGGGCGTGAGCGTGGAAGGAGGCACGATCACGCTCTACACCAACGGACGTCAGCTGTATTCGGTGCAGGCCCATTTTGCGCGGGGCTCGGTGCTACGCGTCACGTTAGGCGGGCAGAAAGACGGGGAGGAAAGCAAGCCAGTCTATCTGGCGCGCGTTCGCGTTGCCACGGGTGCACCGACACTGGTCGCGACCATGGTCCCCGCGACCACGGGTGGCACGATCACGCCCATCGTGACGAGTCAACAAGCAACTGCTCCCGCCAGTTCCGGCGCGATAACCACGGGACCGGTGAGTACCACAAATCCGACCGGTGCCGGCAGCCTGGCTCCGTACGCCGCTCCATCACATCGCTCGATCCCCTTGGATGGCTTCACCGCGAGCGGCATCCGCATGGATCCACGAACAATCACGTTGGCGGGGTACGCGGGATTGGGCGTCCACAGTGCTGTCTCAGCGCGGAGCATCAGTGTGCCGGGCTTCGTGAGCGCTGGAAGTTTTGCGGTCGCGACGTCGCGCAAGATAGCCGTGAGTGGTTTCTCGGCCGCGGGCACGGCGACTCTCGTGAGTGGACCAGCACCACGCACGATCGGTCTGACGGAATTTACCGGATCGAGCTTCTTCACTGCTTCGGTCCCTCGCACAATTGCACTGACGGCATTCACCGCTGCAGGACTGTGGAGCGAAGTCGCTTCGCGAAGGATACCGGTGCCCGCAGTGGTGGCCGCTGGTGGCGGCCCAATCGCGCCGCGAACGATCAAGCTGGCTGGCTGGACGGCCTCCGGCTCCGCAACGCCCCCATTGGAGGTACACATGTCAACCAGGATAGCAGCCACCATGTTGGTGATCACCGCAATAAGCACGCCTAACGTTCTCTCGGCGCAAACCATGATCACGTTCGAAGCTCCGGTGAAACTGACACAGCTTTCACCCGATCTCCAAAAGGTGAGTATGTACTGTGAGATCAAGAGTGACGCCATCGTGGCTCCCAATCCGGGCGCGCTCCAAGGTGCCGACGAAGTGGCAGTTGTCGCGGGACAATTGGTGACCACATTCCGGGTGGTTCTGACCTTCCCTGAAGGCACGCTGAAAGCGCCCGTTGGCAAGACCGCGAACTATACGTGCGACCTCAGAGGGCGAACCGCGACGGGCCTCAGCGCGTTCGCCGATCTCTCTACGAACCCCGGCCTGAATCCCGCGTTCGTGCTGAAACCGGTTCCGCCAATCGTTCAAGGCTCGTTCGTTTGGTAGGAGGCAACCCCATGAGACTCAGCTCGATCGGAACCATCCTGTTGCTCGCCGCATCGGTGCCTTCGATCTCGGCGCAGGTGCCGGTACCGCGGTCGCCGTGCGACTTCGACCGGATCATGTGCGAGTACAGTGGCGTCATCAACGTGACCAACGAGGAGGGTAGTGGCAAGGAAGTCATCGCAGCGTCAGTCGTGCGTGGTGTTGTGCAATGCAGTGTCCGCTACACCGACGAGGAAGGAACGAAAAGCGCCAACGGAGCGGGGCTGATCGAGATCACGTTAGGCCTCGCGACGGATCCGGAAGACGTCCTGCCGGCGGGCGCCACACGTGACAGCAAGCTGTACACGATCAGGCTGGCTTGTCCGAACGCCATGTACGAATCACCGCGCGAGGCAGCGTGGTCCCACTCCCATGATTCGTACAAGCGCCCCGGCGGTGAGGTGCGCCTGGAACGCGGACAGGCTATTCCGCCCGCGCTGCTCGAGGGGTCCTACAACACACCCATCGAGGGTGGCGGGAGAACGCAGATGTCGTGGCACCTCTGTCGCAACTGCGCGCCGCCCCCGCCTCCTTCACTTCCTCCGCCGCCCCGGCCGCGGCCCATGCCGTGAAGATGCCGCATCGAAAAGTGCGCTGGACAACGGGCTTGGTGCTGGTATTGCTGATCGCGGGATGCAGTTCCGATTCGACCGATATCACGACGCCGCCGCAGGAAGGGCCACCGTTGACGTCCGGAAGCGTGGTCGTCAACCGGGCCTCGGTACTGCTGACTGGAGTCGGCCAATCACGACAACTCACGGCCCGGACGATGGATGGTTCGGGCGCAGCGGTGAATGCTGGGGTTGCCTGGAGTTCTTCCGCGCCGGCTCAGGTCAGTGTGGACGCCACGGGGCGCGTAGTAGCCAGGGCTATTGGATCTGCCCAAATCTTCGCGACCTCAGGCGGTGTGCGTTCGTCGCCGGTCTTCGTGGTGGTCGCGGAACCGCAGCCGGGTGCGCTGCTCGTGAACGATGCGCAAGTACTCGCGATCACGCCGCCGACTGGTCTCGCGCCGGGAGAAGTGCCCGGCGTCGGAACGCGTTACGAGGTTCGCCTGACAGGAATCACGCCGCCGCCGTCGCCCGGCACGGTCGTCCTGGCCGCCGAGAATGCGACGGTGGCGGGCAAAGTGGTTTCGACGCGAAATGAATCCGGGGCGATGGTCGTCACGCTCGCGCTCGTGCCACTCGACGAGCTTCTCGCGCGATACGACATCAACTGGAGTATCGATCTCTCGGCGTTCCCTGCCGTGCTCGATCTAACGGGACCCGGCTCGCCTAACGCCAACGTGTCACGAACGATCGCATCCGATCCGAAGACATCGCATCCGGACGCCAACATCATCCAACCGTTCACCGCCCTCAGCTGCGACGCCAGTCTGGACGCGGTTCTCGCGAGTCGGACGGTCCAGCTCGCGCCCACCATCGACTTGCGACTCGACTTCACGGAGTCCAATGGACGCACCCGTCGCGCGTTGCTGGGTTCCATGAAAATGGTCGGGACGGTCGCCCTGAAGCTCAATGCCGGGTTCAAGGTTTCCGGAGGCTGCCTGGCGCAGGTGCTTATCAGGATTCCGATTGGTGGCCCGCTTGGACTTGGCATCATGCCCGGCGTGCGGATAGGCGTCGGCGTGGACCTGGAAGGACAGCTCTTTGTCACGGCCGGTGAGTTGTCAGCTACCGGGGAAGTCGGGACGGAGGTCGAAATCGGCTATGAGTGCGGCGGGGCCTCAGCGACCTGTCAGGGCCTCGACCGCCTAACGCCAATCAACAAGGATACCGTCAAGTTCGAGGTGTTCAACCCAGTCCATGGCATGCGGGTTGAGCTTCAGGGCCAGTTTTACGTGCTGGTTGGCCTCGATGCCGTTTTGTTTACATTCTGGACCATCCCTCTCGTCGAGGCGAAAGCGGGTCCGGTGCAGTCGGTCGACCTGGGGTGGGAGGAGGACCAGGCACTCAACCCCGGTTATGCCTCGAAATACGATCTGAAGCTGGAGGCGGTCGTCAAGCCTGGGTCAGGAGTCACTAGGCTCCTCGACTGGCTCTTCGGGGGCAGGAGGCTGAACTTCCAGGCAAAGTTCTCAACGGTCCTCTCGGAATCACCAAAGGGCACACTCACGGTCAGCAAGCCCGTAACGAGCATCTCGGGAGGCCCCGTCGACATCAAGGTCGATCTGACCAACACGGACTACTTCCTCATCGGCTACAACGTCGTTCACGTCGAGCTTTGGCAGAAGCGACCGATGGCCGAGAACTTCACGAAGGTGAGGACGTTCGACGTCACCGCGAGCAATCAAACGGTCTTTACCCATAGCTGGCAGCCGACAATCGACGACTTCGGCACAAACAAGTTCGCGGCCTTCGTCTATACCCAGTTTCCGGTGCCGGGTCTCGAGATCGCGGCCAACTCGATTCGCGAGGTTGACGTGAAGTGCTTCACCGCTCCACGGGTCATCGCCGCGACCGTTGCTGAGGCGAATACGTGTGCCGATACCTGGGAGGGCATGGCGACGTTTGATGCGCCGGGCGAGCTGCACATCGACGCGACCGTCACGTGGACGAGGGATCCAGCCCATCCCGAGATCGACGGCGGGGTGTACTACGTCGCCACCGGCCAGGCACTCGTCAGGCATCTCGACTGGGAGAACCAGGGTTGTTCGGTGTCGCAGGGTGTCTACGCCATCGGACCGGCGGTATACAGTTACCTGTTCGTGGACTACAGAACTCCGGTGCCAGTTTTTGAAGGCAATGGTGCCATCGCCGACCTGTCGACGCTCAGCTGCCCTGACGCGCCGCCTATCGCTTACCCCTTCAGCGGGCTCTACTTTCAGGGCGCGGGCCAGCTCACCGGGAGTGGTACCATCATCGAGGGTACTCTCAAGTTAGGCAACGGCACCTGGCAGTGGAAGTTCAAACGGCCGTGAGCGCCGGACCTAACGAGTTGTCGTGTGGCGGGCCAGCCAGGCGCGTGCCTGGTCGCGCCGGGCCGTGAACACCGGATCGGCGCGCTGCCACGCGGTGGCGACGGCGCGATAGTGCACGGCCGCGCTGTCGCGCGCGCCCATCGCGTCGAATACCTGCGCCAGGAGCTCGTGGAGCTCCGTGCGCGATATGTACAGACTCGACCCGTCCAGTTCACCGTGCAGCGCGGCGCGGACTACGGGCACGGCCTCTTCCGGACGGCCAAGCCGAACGAGCGTCCTGCCTAACTCGTAATTCACTCGCGTGAACCCGTACGTCGGTGAGTGAATCGCTTCGCGCAACTCGGTGGCAGCTTCGGCGTCGCGATGTTCGGCGACCAACAGCATCCCGCGGACATAGTGATGCGCGCGACGATCGCGGCCATAGTTGCTGCGCTGCCCCCAATACTCGGTCGAATCGGCGAGCTGGCGTAGCCGAAGAGTGTCACCGGATGCCGCGAGCACCATCGCCAGGAGTGTCCGGCTCCACGTCCTGTGGCGAGCCCCAATGCCGGCCGGCCAAGCCGAATAGTCCCAGCCCGCCCGCGTCCCGAAAATCGAAAGCGCCGTGCGAATGTCTCCCTGCTCGAGGGCGATGACGCCGCCCACGAAGTCGTTAGGGCTGCCATCCCCCCCGAGACGGCGTGCCTCGGCCAATCGACCTTGATGCCTCAACAGCAGTACCCGTAAATCGCGCGCATCCTCAACGTCCTGCTGCCGAGCGGAAGCCAGCATCGTCTGCACGTGTCGCTCAGCCCCCTCATAGTCGCCGACAAGAATGAGGCGGCTGGCGAGATACGAGGCCGATACGTTGACCGGATGCACTTGTTGAAACGTCCGCACGTTGGCAAGCGTGGCCGCCAGGTCACCGCTGAGGGCCGCGGTCATCACCAGGATGTGCCGTGGATAGTGATTCCACGGGCGCAGTCGCAGGTATCGGTGCGCCGTTCGCTCCGCCGCCGGCAGCGAATCCCACCAGAAGTAGATCGACGAGAGATGGTTCAGGTCTTCGCACAGCCGACAGGCTTGACGCTCCACCGGTTCAGTCGCCGAGTCGATGGCGATCGCGCGCTCGATGGCGTTGCGCGCCTCGGCATACGCTCCGCGAGAGAAGTACGCCCTCGCCAGCCGTTCATATGATTGCGGTTCGCCGGGATACCGAAGCGAAAGCGATTCTGCCACCGCCTGTGCGGCTCGATCCACGGTGCGGTCCAGCAATTCCGCTGTCACGAAGAGCCGTTGTCGCTCTGGGAGTCGCGCGGCGAGGCGAAGTGCTCGACCGTACCGCGCCGACTCGCTTTGCGCATCTCCTGGTTTGAGAATCGCGTCGTAATACGCCGCCATGGCGAACGTCGAGTCTTCCTCGAGCGCCGCCGTGAACAAGCGCATCGCTGCCGCGTAGTCGTACTGGTAGAGCGCACGGAGCCCCTCCTCGTACAGCCGATAGGCGACCGGAGACGCCGTCGTGGCTTCTGAGACCGAACCGCCGGGTGAGCGAAGCCGCAAGTCGCGCGCGATCGACACCGTTATGCTGTCCACGAGCGCGTAACGGTCGTTCGCCTGCACTCGATAGGCCCCGCGCACGATGCCGGTGGCCAGTTCAACCCGCTGAAGCTCGAGCGCCAGGCCCCACTGCGGCCCGGCGAGCAGCCGGCCCTGCAGGATCTCTGTTGCTCCGGCCCGACGCGCCGCGTCGACGTATCCAATCGACATCGTATCCTGGCCGGGGCGCATCAACTCCAGCAGGCGCGTGTTCGAGAGCACGGAAAGCCTCGCTACTCGCGCCAGGTTCGTCGCCAGCATGTCCGTGAGCACGCCGCCGATGCGCAGTGTGTCGGGCACGCCTTCTTCCCGGATCATCCCGACGGCAAACGTGCCCTCACGGGACGTCATGCCGAGGAGCGGCCGCCACCGGCCTGTTGCGACGAACGCGACCGCGGCTACCGCAACGAGCGAAGCCATGGCGATCGTCAGCCGACGACGGCGCGTCAGAGCAGGGACAAGGCTCGAAGAGCCAAGGCTCGAAGCTCGAGGCTCAAGGGGAGGCGCAAGTCGAGAGTCGTTAGGTAGCGCTCGGTCGCCCGAGACTGCGAGACTCCGGGCGGACGGCGGGTCCTGGACCGTCGGCGCCTGGCGGATGACTGGGGGCGATGGCATGGCCCGGAGTTCCATCTCGATCCGCCGGATCTCGGGATCCGGATCCGACTCCAGGTCGCGCCGCACGACCTCCTCGTGCGCCCGGGCGAACGCCAACGCGCCCGCACGATCTCCGCGCGCCGCAAGCGCCTTCAGGAAGCCTAACGCGTAGCGCCCGCTCAAAGGATCCACCAGCGTCAGGCGTCGCCACTGGTCGGTGACGCCGTCGAGGTCCCCCGACGATTCCGCGTCCTTGGCGAGCGCCAGCAGCGCACGCGTGGCGTCTGCCGTCAGCGCGGCCCGTTCATCCTCGGCCCAGCGCTCGAAGCCAGCGGCGCCCGGAAGAAAAAAACCGTCGAGGAACGGCCCGGTCGCCAGGTCGGCGGCGCGGCGGCGGTCGCCCGCGCCGAGCGCATGGCGAAAGTCTCCGACGTCGGAGCCCATTCGCGACCGATCGAGCAGGAGCACAGCCTCCGCCTGGACCACATCGCCGCCCAGCTCCTGGCGCAACGCGTACAGAGCCTGGCGCAGCGACTGCCGCGCATGCTCTTCGTCCGCCTCGGGCCAGAAGATGCTGTACATCCGCTCCCGGGAGACGCCTCGATCGCTGGCGGCGAGGACAGACAGGATCGCGAGGCGCTGCGGCCGGAGCCTGGGCGGCGGTGAACCGTCGTCAGTCTCGAGCGCGAGACCCCCGAATGTCAGCAGTCGCGACATAGCACAAGATCATGGGGGCCACGGCGGTAAGGTGTCAAACTCTGCCCACGCGTGACGAAAACCTGGGAAGCTGGTTCTATGCCATAAGGCAACATCTCGGGCGCGGTGGGACTCATTCTTCACTCGGACCACAAGCGAGGTTCAACCGCGTCATCCGTTCGCGCGTGACGGAGTCTGGATTCAGGAACGGAGGCATCCGCCCAGATTCGCGCGATCCGCGTCCGTGATGTTGACCCAATCGTGTAATCCGGCCGTTTCCGTCTTGAAAACCACCCTACCGAGGGCGACAATGCGGTACCCCCCGAGAGGAACACCGTTTGCGTCCCACGGACGTCTCGAATCCCCAGTACTACCATAAGGTTGTCGACTGCCAATGGGCCTGTCCGGCGCACACGAATGTGCCGGAATACATCCGGCTGATCGCGCAGGGGAAATACACCGACGCCTACATGCTCAACCGGGAGTCGAACGTCTTCCCGGGCATCCTCGGCCGCACGTGCGACCGGCCCTGCGAGCCGGCGTGCCGGCGAGGCCGCATCGACGGGAAACCGGTGGCGATCTGCCGCCTCAAGCGTGTCGCTGCTGACAATCGCGACGAAGTCGGCCACCTGCTGCCGACAGCTCCCGAACAGAAGAACGGCAAACGCATCGCCCTGGTCGGAGCGGGACCCGCGTCGCTTACGGTGTGCAACGATCTTGTCCCGTTAGGCTACGAATGCGTGATCTTCGAGAAGAATGTCACGCCCGGTGGCCTGATGCGCGTGAACATTCCCTCGTTCCGGCTGCCGGCATCCGTCCTCGACGAAGAAGTGAACATGATCCTCGACATGGGCGTCGAGGTCCGCTACAACTCGCCCATTTCGAGCATGACGGCGCTCCTGGCCGAAGGCTTCGATGCGGTTTTCGTCGGCAGTGGCGCGCCGAAGGGAAAGGAACTCGATCTGCCCGGCCGCAACGACACCGATCGCATTCATATCGGGATCGAGTGGCTCGCCAACGTCCACTTCGGCCACATCGACAAGATCGGCGAACGCGTCCTGATCATCGGTGTGGGCAACACCGCCATGGACTGCTGCCGCACATCCAAGCGACTGGGCGGAAAGGACGTCAAGGTCATGGCGCGCCGGACCCGCAAATACTTCAAGGCGTCGCCGTGGGAACTGGAGGACGCGGAAGAGGAGCAGGTCGACATCATCGAGAACCACGCGCCCAAGCGGTTCATTCTCGAGGATGGCCGCCTGACCGGCATGGAGTTCGAGCGGCTGCGCTGGGTTGAAGAGGGCGGGAAACAAAAGAGTGAGGTCATCGACACGGTCGTCCTCCCGTGTGACGACGTCATCCTCGCCATCGGGCAGGAGAACAGCTTCCCGTGGATCGAGCGCGATGCCGGCGTGGAGTTCAACCAGTGGAACATGCCGGTCGTCGACAAGAAGACGTTTATGTCAACGCGTGCTGGTGTGTTCTTTGGAGGCGACGCGGCCTGGGGTCCGGAGAACATTATCTGGGCCGTGGAACATGGTCACCAGGCAGCCATTTCGATTCATCAGCACTGCCAGGGACTGCCGGTCACCGATCGTCCGCCGGTTGGGATGAACCTCGCCAGCACGAAGCTGGGAATGCACAACTGGCAATACAGCAACGACTACAACACCGCGCCGCGGCAGAAGATGGTGCACGCGGAGCTCAAGCAGCGATTCGAAGCGCTGAACGTGGAGGTGGAGCTCGGCTTCACGGCTGAGCAAACGGCGCGCGAAGTCGAGCGCTGCCTGAACTGCGACGTGCAAACGCACTTTACCGCCAACCTGTGCATCGAGTGCGACGCCTGCGTTGACGTCTGTCCCGTGAACTGCCTGACGATTACGCACGACGGCGAGGAAGCCGACCTTCGCACGCGGCTCCTGGCGCCGGCGGTCAACCTCACGCAGGAGGTCTACGTATCCACGTCGCTCCCGCAGACCAGTCGCGTCATGGTGAAGGACGAAGACCTGTGCCTCCACTGCGGATTGTGCGCCGAGCGGTGTCCCACGGCTGCGTGGGACATGATGAAATCCGATATTCTTCTACCGTACGCCGGGCTGAGTGCAGACACCAAGGCCCTGAGTCCAAGAGCCGCTGCCGCAGTCTGACTGATGTGATCACCCGTCACCCGTCCCCCGTCCGATGTCTGGTGTAAACGACTTCTGCTTCAAGATCGGCACCGTCAACGGCACCGGCTCAGCCAGCGCCAACGGGTTGCTCATGCAGGCCATCTTCCGCATGGGGATTCCGGTGGTCGGCAAGAACGTGTTCCCGTCGAACATCCAGGGGTTGCCGACCTGGTACGAGATCCGGGTCAACAAGGACGGCTATACCGCCCGCACGGCGCCCTTTGACCTGATGGTCGCGATGAACACCGGCACCTATGGGCGCGACGTCAAGGAGATCAAGCCTGGCGGATACCTGCTGTACGATTCGTCGTGGCCGATGGAAGCGTCGCTCCTGCGCGACGACATCACGGTGATCGGGATCCCGTTAGGCGAGATGTGCAACAATACCTTCACCGGCGATCGCGAGCGGACGCTGATGAAGAACATCGCCTACACCGGGGCGCTGGCCGCGCTGCTGGCGATCGACATGGACGTCGTTCACAGCATGCTGCAGGAGAAGTTCGGGAAGAAGAAGCACCTGCTCGACTCAAACTACAAGGCGATCCGCCTCGGATACGACTACGCCCAGCAGCACTACCCTTGCCCGCTGCCGTTCCATCTGGAGAAGATGGATGCGACGAAGGACCACATCCTGATGGACGGGAACGCTGCTGCGGCGTTAGGCGCCGTGTATGCGGGCGCCACCGTCGGGGCCTGGTACCCGATCACGCCGGCGACGTCGCTGATGGAGAACTTCCGCGCCTTCTGCGAGCGGTTTCGAAAGGACGCCGACGGAAAGCGGCAGTTCTGCATCATCCAGGCCGAAGACGAGCTGGCCGCGGCGGGCATGGTGATCGGCGCCGGCTGGATGGGCGCGCGGGCATTCACGCCAACCGCCGGCCCCGGGATTTCGCTCATGGGCGAGTTTGTCGGTCTCGCCTACTACGCCGAAGTCCCCGCCGTCTTCTTCGATGTGCAGCGCACCGGGCCATCGACCGGGATGCCGACACGCACGCAACAGTCTGACCTGCTCCAGATCGCGTACCTGTCGCACGGCGATACGAAACACATCATGATCTTCCCGTCCAGTCCGGAAGAATGCTTCACAATGGCGCGCGACGCCTTCGACCTGGCCGAACGATGGCAGACGCCGGTGTTCGTGGTCATGGACCTCGACATCGGCATGAACGACTGGATGTGCAAGCGTTTCGTCTGGGACGACAACTATCGACCTGATCGCGGGAAGGTGCTCGACAAGGCAGCCCTCGAAAAGGTCGAGAAGTACTTCCGCTACGTTTCGACCAATGGCGATGGTGTCGCGGCGCGCACGCTGCCGGGCGTGGATCCGAAGGGTTCGTATTTCACGCGCGGATCGGGCCACACGAAGTACGGGACGTACACGGAAGACGCGGACGAATACCGCGAGGTCATGGATCGCCTGGTGCGCAAGCTGGCCGCCGCGGCGGAAGCCGTGCCCGCACCGGAGATCGTCACGCAGGAAGGCGCAGCGGTGGGCGTGATTACCATCGGCGGGTGTCGCGGTGCGGTCCTCGAGGGCCTCGACCGCCTGAGGGAGCAGGGCGTCATGCTCGACTTCATCCGCGTCCGCGGTTTCCCATTCGGCCAGCCGGTGCGCGAATTCCTTGCCCGTCACGACAAACACATCGTCATCGAACAGAACCGCGACGGCCAGTTGCGGTCGTTGCTCACCCTCGAGACCGGGATCGCGTCGGAGCGGCTGCTTTCGGTACGCGAATATGGCGGGTTGCCGTTAGGCACGAACCAGGTCGTTGACGGGATACTCGGTCAGTTGCGCGGCGTGGAGGTGCCGGTATGACGTCGATCACGAAACCCAAAGTCCAGCACCCGTCGTCGATGCGGAACGCCCTGGGGCTGAGCCGTCGCGATTACGAAGGCAGCATGTCGACCCTCTGCGCGGGATGCGGCCACGATTCCGTGACGGCGGCGCTGATCGACGCCTTCTGGCAGCTCGACATCCCACCCCATCGCGTCGCCAAGCTGAGCGGCATCGGGTGCTCGTCGAAAACCACGGCGTATTTCATCAACCAGGCGCACGGGTTCAACTCGGTGCACGGGCGGATGCCGGCGGTCGCGACGGGCGCGAACGCCGCCAACCGCGAGTTGTATTTCGTCGGCGTGTCCGGCGACGGCGACTCGCTGTCGATCGGCCTCGGCCAGATGTGCCACGCCATCCGCCGCAACATCAGCATGTTGTACGTGCTGGAGAACAACGGCGTCTATGGCCTGACCAAGGGGCAGTTTTCGGCGTCGGCTGACATCGGGTCCAAGTCGAAGAAGGGCGAGCCGAACGTGCAGCCGCCCATCGACCCGGTGTTGCTCGCCTTGACCCTCGGCGCGTCCTTCGTGGCGCGAAGCTTCTCGGGCGACAAGGCGCAGCTGGTGCCGATCCTGAAGGCGGGGCTCATGCACGGCGGCTTTGCGATGGTGGACATCATCTCACCCTGCGTGACGTTCAACGACCACGAGGGCTCGACCAAGAGTTACCTCTACACCAGGCAGCATTACGACGAAGTGGCCCCGGTTGATTTCGTGCCGCTCCAGCGGGAGATCGCGACGACCGAGGCGGCCAATGGCAGTGTCCGTTCGGTGACGATGCACGACGGGAGCACGGTGCACTTCCGGATGTTGGCCGAGGACTATGATCCGACCAATCGGGAAGCAGCGTACGGCTACGTGCGGGCAGCCCATGGGCGCGGCGAGGTGGCGACGGGCCTGTTGTACATCGACGAGGGGAGCCCGGATATGCACGGGATCAACGCGACAATTGAAGGCGCGTTGACGAACGTTCCCTACGAGACGCTCTGTCCCGGCAATGCGAAGTTGCAGGCGTTGATGGAAGAGTACCGGTAGCACAAAGGCCAAAGAACAAAGACCAAAGACGCTCCGGTCGAATGAGGCCGGAGCGTTTTTCTTTGGTCTTTTTTCGGTTGGCCTGTCAGCGACCCGGCGTCGTCAGCGAGAATGCGCAGTGTGCGGTGCTCCCGCCGCCGCTCTCGAACGACGCGAGCTCAACGTGCACTTGCACTGTACCGGCATCGGGATTCAGGACGAGTCGAGGATCGGTGTAGGTGTCGATGCCGTGCGCCGTCAACGTCACCGATCCATGGCCGGTCGCATCGGCCTCGACCCCCGCATTCGGGTGAGAGCCGATCCCCTTGGTGTACGAGCCGTTTCCCGTCTGACGGATCGTAATACCGTGTGACGCGTTGGGCTTGAGGCCATCAACGGTGATGGTGTAGTCACTCTCCATCGGAACGACGGCCGGCGTCACGCTGCAGACGCCGGCAGCGGTCGGCGAACGATACGTCGCGAAATAGGCTGGCGAGGCAAGTGCGATCGGGAGAAGGAGCCATGGGAGCGTCTTCATTGGGCCCTCCTTCAGGCCGGTGCGCCGAATGGCGGGGCAGTCCACACGTCACGCGTCAAGTGTTGGCCCTCGCGTCGGTGGAGTCAAGCGACCTCCTGTTCACGGTGGGCACTGCCTAACGGCAGTGCTTGCTGGCCAGCAGGAGGAATACAGACCAGGCCCAAGGCCAAAGGGCCTTTGGTTGTGGCCTTTGACTTCTGTCAGAAGGCGGCTTGCTTTGGACGCGCGCCGCTCATATATGTATGACTCATACATAACGGACTGGCGTATGCTCGACCTGGGAATGAAAAAGGGGAGTGCCACGCTCCTCATCCTGTCGCTCATCGAACACCAGCCGCGGCACGGGTACGATCTCTCGAAGCGGATCGCATCCCTCTCGCGCGGCGTGCTCAAGTTCCACGTCGCCAGCCTCTACCCACTGCTGTACCGTCTCGAGGATCGGGGCCTGATCGAGGGGCGGTGGGTCGAGAAGGCCGGCCAACGCCGCCGTCGGTTCTACCGCATCACGCCGGCCGGCCGGAAGTATCTCAACGCCCAGCGCCTGAGCTGGGACGCGCTCGTCGAAGCCATCGGGCGGGTCACGGGAAAGAGTCATGCCTGACTTCCGCGAGGAGATCCGGTCCCGTCTGGCAGCACTGCGCATTGCGCCAGCGCGTGAAGCCGAGATCGTAGACGAGCTGGAGCAGCATCTCCAGGACGAATACCGCGACGCTCGGTCGCGCGGGCTCAGCGAAACGGAAGCCGTCGACGGGGTGCTCGAAGCACTCAGCGATCACCCGGCGCTGTCTCGCGCACTCGCCGGCACCGGCCGAGTCAGGGATCGGCAGGCAGTCCCCGTCGGCAGAACGGCTGGCTCACGCGTGGCCAACGTGTGGCAGGACCTGCGGTTCGGCGCCCGAATGCTCGCCCTTCGCCCCGCGTTCACCGCCGCCGTCGTTTTGCTGGTCGCCCTCGGCATCGCCGCCACCGCCACGATCTTCAGCGTCGTCGACGCCGTACTGCTCAAGCCATTGCCATTTCCGGAATCAGACCGGCTGATGGCGTATTGGGGGACTGCTCCGGACAAGGGGCTTCCCGAGGTCGACCTGCCCGACGTCCTGCTCACCTACCATCGGCAACGCGCGCAGACACTGGAACCGGTCGCCGGATATGACGACGGGTCGATGACGCTTACCGATGGCGGCGACGCGGCACGGATCGACGGCGCCTGGATCACCCACAACCTCTTCAGCGTCCTACGCATCCAGCCGGCGTTAGGCAGGACGTTCAGCCAGGACGAGGAGCGCACGAACGGCGGACTGGTGGTCATCCTCAGCGATGCGTTATGGCGCGAGCGATTCGGCGGCGACTCGACGATCGTCGGGCGCGCCATCCGGATCAACGACCTGCCGACCACGGTGGTTGGCGTCATGCCGCCCGGCGTCGAGTTCCCCGGCCGGAGCCGCCTCTGGGTCCCGCTTCGCCTGACGGGGCAGACCTTCAACTGCTGGTGTTTCCAAACGATCGCCCGCCTTCGTGACGGGCAGACCGTCGAAACCGCGCGTCGCGAGATCGAGCGCATTACGGACGACTTCGCGTTGAGCCGGCCCGATGTGTTCCCGAACGCCAAACCCGGCGGGTCTCGATTCATCGCGATGGACCTGACGACCCGGCTGGCTGGCGACGTGCGGACGCCGCTGGTGGTGCTGCTGGCGTCCGTGGCCCTCGTGCTCTTCATCGGCTGCGCCAACGTCGCCAACCTGCTCCTGGCCCGCGCGGCACAACGCACGCGCGAGCTGGCGGTGCGTTGCGCGCTAGGCGCCAGTGTGCACCGCATCCGGTCGCAGCTCATCACCGAGGCGACGCTCGTGCTGCTCATCGGCCTCGCAACGGGTCTGCTGGTCACGTCGTGGGCGCTTCGCCTCATTCGAACACTCCCGAGCGACCGTATCCCGCGCGTCGACCAGGTTGCGCTCGACCCGGCAGTCCTGCTCTTCGGCATCGGGACCGCGATCGTGGCCGGCCTGGTGTTCGCCGTCGTTCCCGCGCTGAGGGCTTCACGCGTCGATCTGCAGTCATCGCTCCGCGACGGCACACGCGGGAGCGGCGGCACAGGCCACCGCCGAACGGCCGACGCATTCGTCATCGTGCAATTGGCCCTTTCACTCGTGCTGCTCAGCGGCGCGGGGCTCCTGATCCGCAGTTTCCGCAACCTGATGGACGTTGAGACGGGGTACCGGATCGAGCGCGTATTGACCGCGCGATATCAGCTGCCATTCCAGCGGTATGCGAGCGACACCGTCGTCAGGCTGTTCCTGCGCCAGGCGATCGAGCGCGTATCGGCGCTCCCCGGCGTCGTTCGGGTTGGCGCGGTGAGCCGGCCGCCACTCTTTCCCGGAAACCCACAGGACAACATCATCGCCGAGGGAAAGGAGCCGAGGGGCGACGAGCCAACGCTGGTCGCGAACATCCGGTATGCGACGCCAGAGTATTTCGATGCCATCGGCACCCCCATTGTGGCCGGGCGCGGCTTCAACGTCGCCGACGGCCCGTCCGCGCCAGCGGTGGCGATCGTCGATGAAAGCCTGGTGCGGCGATACTGGCCTAACGAGAGCCCGCTCGGCAAACGGGTCAGGCACGGCGGCGACCCCGCCCAGAACCCATGGATGACGATCGTCGGCGTGGTGCCCAACATCAAGCACGCCAGTCTCGACGAGGACGCCAGCCTGCAGGTGTACGAGCCGTTCGACCAGAGCACGGTCTGGTCGATGCACTTCGTGGTGCGGACCCTTGGGGCAGCCGAGGCGTTCGTGCCGTCGTTGCGCGCCGCGATCGCTGGGCTCGATCCGGCGCTGCCCCTGTTCCAGGTGACGACGCTCGAGGAAGCCCTGGACCGCACACTGATGCCCCGGCGCCTGACGAACGGATTGTTGATCGGATTCGCCGCCGTGGCCGTGCTGCTCGCGGCCATCGGCATCTATGGCGTCATGTCACTCAACGTCAACGGGAGGCTGCGTGAGTTCGGCGTCAGGCTCGCGCTGGGCGCTGCTCCGGCAGACGTACTCAAGATGGTCATCCGAAGTGGGGCTCGGCTCGCGATCATCGGTGTGCTGATCGGGGCGGCGGTATCGTGGCTCGCCACTCCACTCCTGCGCGACCTGTTGTTTCAGGTCGCTCCGCGTGACGGGCTGACGCTGACTGGCGTTGCTGTTCTGTTAGGCGCTGTGGCGCTCCTGGCGTGTTATCTACCCGGTCGCCGCGCGATGGCGGCGGACCCAACGGAGGCGCTCAGGGCCGACTGAGCGTGGCCTCGAACGACACACCCCCGGTTTGTGCTGCGCCGGGGATGTGTGTATGTGATCTAGCAATGCTTTAACAGCGTGCTCTAACGGCGTGCTCTAACGGCGTGCTCTAACAGCGTGCTCTAACAGCGTGCTCTAACAGCGTGCTCTAACAGCGTGCTCTAACGGCGTGCTCGAACGGCGTGCTCGCTTCCTTAGCGACGCGCAGCACTGAACAGCGTGGACTGGTCGTAGCGCAGCCCATCCCCTGCGGCCCACGGCTGCCAGCCGGAGACGACGTCTCGCTCGAGTGCCTCCGTTTGCGCGTTGCCGGATTGCGGCAGCACGGCCATCAGGGGCGTGCAGTAGATGTACTGCCACATGAACTCGCGCGCGGGTGGCAGCTGTACGCTCCTGGTCTGCAAGCGACTCGCGGCGGCCGAAAACCCGGCGTCGGTGAGAAGTGCCTCCATCTCTCGTGGATCGTTCAGCGAGAAGACCGCGTGCACGAAGACAGACGCTTCCTCACTGACGTGACGGGCGATCGCCCGGTCGAACAGGTCAAAGAATGTGTTAGGCACGGGCGTACTGATGTACACGCGACCGCCCGGCTTGAGGACGCGGTGCATCTCGCGCAGGGCGGCGGACTTGTCGGCAAAGAACTGAAGCCCGAGCCCGCAGAAGATCACGTCGAAGGACTGGTCCGGCAGGGGGACCGACTCGGCGGCCGTTTCATACCACTTGATGGGGACGGCGGACGGGAGGGAGCGCGCCACACTCAACATGGCGGCGTTGACATCGAGCGCGGATACCCTCCCGTTTGAGCCAACTCGCTCAGCCGCCAGGCGGGCGATCGTGCCAGTGCCGCACGCGACATCCAGGACGCGCTCTCCGGGACGGAGTCCGGCTTCGTTGACGAGGTCGAGCCCGAAGGGGCCGCCGATTACCGGCACGAAGTACTTCTGGTAGTTCTCAGCTGCGTTATTGCCATATGACTGGTTCCAGTCCGTATGCGTGATGGGCGTGCTGGTCATGCTGACTCCTGGTTGCAAGGATGTAGCATGAGAATGCTGCCCTGTCATGCGGCTCCGCTTCGGCAGAACTGCGGATTCGTCAGGCGCAGGCCATATGGGTGATTCTACCCAGTCCGTTCGACCAGATCGTGCTGGTACGCGTACGCGGTGGCCGCTGAACGCGTCGGCAAGTTGAGCTTCAACAGGATGTTGCTGACGTGGCGATCCACCGTGCGCTCGCTGATCGAGAGCAGTCTCGCGATTTCCTTATTCGTCTTGCCCGTGGCCACCAGCTCGATCACCTGTCGTTCGCGGGCCGACAACAGGGGCGTGTCGGTCTTTTGTCGGACCTGCCGAAGCGAATCGACCCGAGCGAGGTCGGGCTGAGCGGAGACGCGCTGGAAGAACTGCCGGGCACCATCAAACTCGAACTCCGCCGCGACGTGATCGCCTAACTGCTGGCAAGCCTGACCGAGCAGAACACGCACACGCGCCGCCTGATACGGGACCTCGAGCTCCTGCCACATTGTCCATGCCTCGCGCAAACTCCTCAATGCGGCAGGCGGGTCACTCTCCGCGAGGCACATCGCGCCGGTCGCATGTGCAGCAAACGCACGCACAGCCGGAGCAGGGAACTGCTCAGCGATGCGTGACAGCTCATCCAATGCGACACGGGCCGTTGTCAGGTCGTCGACGGACGTGAGAATCTCGACGGCGGCACGAAGTACCTCCGCCCGCGACACGCTGCCTTGCCGCTCCTCGAGCAGCCGGCGAATGGAAGTTGCGGCAAGTTCGTGCTTGCCCTGGGCGAAATGCAGGAGGGTCAGGCCCGGCTCCGGGGCCTGCCCATGTTCACTGGCGTGTCGATACGCTTCAGTCGCTTCCTCCACGTTGCCTCGCAAACGATGAATCTCCGCGAGTTCATAGAAGGCGGCGCCCGCTGGATACCGGAACGAATTCTCGTGTGTGCCGGACCACTCGCAGGCTCGTTCGGCTTCAAGCAACGCCTCCGACCAGGCACCGCTGAGACGCAGGATTTCAGAGCGATGCACCAGGCACTTTCCGCGGAATTCCACCATGTGTGGCTGCGTTGCGCACCACCGATCGAGCGCTGCGGTCCATTCGCGGGCGCGACTGATGTCAAACAGCGACCGGCATGCGTCGATGACCGCGCAGTAGACGACGCCAACGGCGATGGGAGACACGTTGTCGACCGTGACGCCTACCATGATCTCGTCGAAGAGGGATGCGGCTTCCGTCGGTTGTCCTCGCCGCACGTGCACCAGGGCGCGCGTCAATCGGCTGAACACGTTGAGGTCAGGGTCGTTGAAGCGACTGGAGAGTTCGCGGGCGCGGTTCGCCGCATGCGTCGCAGCGTCCAGGTTGCCCTGACGGAGATGGTCTCGTGCAGCGAGAACGAGGAGGAGGCCGAGTGGTGCGCAATCGTTCGCGGGTTCGAGCAGGTGCAGTCCGCGCACGAGCCATCCGTTCCCACGTGCCCACTCCCGGCGATTGAAGAGATCGAGAACCAGCCAGGCGATGCAGCGTGCGGCGCGGGGGAGATCCTCCTTGCGCAGGCACTCGTTATGTGCCTGAATCCACAACGCTTCTGTTGCGTCGTCCGCACCGCGGAGGTACGCCGCAGTGGCCTGACGTTCCAGGTCGTCGACCAGAGGAGAATCAGCCACGGGGGTCAGGGTGGGGACGGACTGGGGACGGACTCGGGACGGAGCGGGGACGGAGTGGGGACGGAGTGGGGTCGGAGTCGGATTTGCGGGAATCTTCGTCAGCAGATGTAGTGACCAACGTTAAACACCAGAAGTGGAGCGACAATTGGCCCACAGGAGCTTAGCGGCCGCGGCCATGATCGCATCAGTCAGTCTGCCGGGATGGGGGCAGGCGGCTGGCGCCACTCGCTGGTCGTTCGTCATCGAGCAGCGGTACGGTGACCAACCAGGCACAGAGCTGACTAATCCGCAGACCATCGCCGTCGACGGAGCCGGCCGCCTCTATGTCGCGGACAGCCGTCCGGCAGCCGTGAAGGTGTTCAATCAGGATGGATCGCTGCTCCGCGTCATCGGTCGCGAGGGTGGTGGCCCGGGCGAGTATCGGAATCCCTGGATCGCCGCGCGCGGCGGCGTGGTCGTGGTTCACGATCCGGCGCAATCACGAACGTCCGTCTTCGATACGTCGGGCAAATTCCTGCGGGGCTGGTCCACCTTCTGCTGTCACCAGAACGAGATTTTCGTCGACAAAGCGATGCGCGTCGTCGTTCCCGCGGTCGTGCCATCAACGAGCTCGCCGCAATCGCCAGGGATACGCCTCATCCCGTACGTCCGTTTCGATGTCAACGGACGGATACTCGACACCCTAACGATTCGGGCTTCGGGCGACGAACGCTTGTGGACCGTACCGCGGCGGGGGAGCGACGGGAAACCCGGCAGCGGCACCACGTCCGTGACCGTGCCGTTCACTCCCCGTCAGCATTTTGCCTGGCACCCCGACGGCGGTTATGTCAGTGGCTGGTCCGCCGCGCTCCAGTTGTATCGGTCCGCCACCGGATCCGATTCGATGCCGTTGGCGTCCGCTCGCCGTGCTGGCACCCGCATTCCAGAGGAGCTTCGCCGGGCAGAGGCCGACTCCGCCATCTTACAGTTTTCGAGAATGGTGGATCCCGCCACGGCGCGCGCCGCCGTGCAATTGGCTGACGTGCCTTCGACGGCGCCGGAGTTCACGCGCCTCCTGATCGATGAAGACGGGTACATCTGGGCTCGACAGTTGCTCGGCGCAGGCAGAAACCAGACGGCGTTTCGCATTTTCGACCGGACCGGCAAGGACCTCGGCACCATCTTCCTTCCCGTACGCGTTCCGGAGTGGGGCGGGGTAGCATTCGGCCGCGGTACCGTGTTCGTCCGGATGGAGAACAGCGATGACCAACCCATCGTCATTCGGGTGCGGATATCCCGATCATCCTGACGAGGGATATCAGCAGGAATCGACGTCAGTAGTAGCGAGTCACGCGAGTCGCGAGCAATAACGCAAGGAACAGAAGCGAACCGGCCATGAAGAACGGGGCGCCGGGAAGGTGTACGGCGGACCCGGGCGTGATCGCGCGCGAAAATGCCTGCGTGAACAACGCGGGACCAAACATGCCGGTGATCCCCATGATGCTGGCGTTGGCCCCCTGCAGCTTGCCCTGTTCGTGCGGTTGCACGCGTCGCGACATCAGCGCTTGCAGCGACGGGCCGAAAATGCCCATGCAGGCCAGCACCGGGGTGAAAGCCCAGATCAGTCGTCCCGTGGGCGCCAACGCGTAGGCGGTGAACCCGATCGTTCCCGCGGTGAGTCCGGCCAGGAGCGTGGCGCGTTCACCGAAGCGGGCGACGAGCGGCTTCACCAGGCCGCCCTGGACGATCATGCTGCAGACGCCGACGATCGCGAGGGTGATGCCGACGGTCCGCGCGTCCCACGCATAACGATACCCGGCGTAGAGCACGAACATGCTGGGCAGCACGGTGTGCGCCAGGTAGTACAGCGCGGCCACACCGGCCAGTCCGAACAGCTCGTGGTGCGATCGGAGCAGCTCGAGCGACCCGATGGGATTGGCCTTCCGCCACGAGAACGTGCTGCGCCGCTCAGGAGAGAGCGATTCCGGCAGCACAAAGAAGCCGTACATCGAGTTGACCAGCGCGAGGGCGGCCGACACCCAGAACGGCAACCGCGGATCGATACTTCCCAGCAGGCCGCCTAACGCAGGTCCAAGCACAAAGCCCAGCCCGAAGGCGGCGCCCATCATCCCGAAGCTGCCGGCGCGTTTCTCGGCGGGTGTGACGTCGGCGATGTACGCGAACGCGGTCGCCATGCTGGCCGACGTGATTCCCGAGATCACGCGCCCGACGAACAACCAGCCTAACGTCGGAGCCATGGCCATGAACACGTAGTCGAGCCCGAGGCCGAGGCACGAGATCAGGATGACGGGGCGGCGGCCGACGTGGTCCGACAACGCGCCGAGGATGGGCGAGCAGGTGAACTGCATCAGCGCCCACACGGTGCCGAAGACGCCGTAGATCGCCGCGGCCCTGGCCGTGTCTCCGCCCATGAAGCCTTCGACGAGCTTCGGGAGCACGGGAATGATGACGCCCATGGCGAGGACGTCGATCACGACCGTGACAAAAATGAACGCGATGGCCGCTCGGCGCGGTTCCGCTGATGTTGGCGTCAACGGGTAGTCAGTGTCGCTCAGGCCTCGCTCGGGGACCTGCCGTGTTCGGATCGCCCGAGCGAGATGCAGGCGTCAAGGCCGACGAGAAGCCTGACGAACCCTCGAGCTGTCAGAATTCGTGTCGTATCCCTGTCGATCCACCGGATCATCGTCATTCCAATAGAACGGCCCCGCCTTTTTCACGCGCGGCCAGATCTCATCCAGCGAGTTCCCGTTGTACAGGCGACCGTTCTTCATCACATAACGAATCGCCGTCGTGTTCCGGATGTTCTCGAGCGGATTACGATCGAGGACGACCAGGTCAGCCAGCTTGCCTGATTCAATCGATCCGACGTCCTGGCCGAGTCCGATGGCCGTCGCGCCCATGCTCGTGGCAATGCGCAACGCCTCGTGGTTCGACATGCCACCCATCGCGATCGACCAGAGCTCCCAATGGTAGCCAAAGCCCTGCAGCTGACCGTGTGAACCGACACCCGCGGCGCCGCCTGCCGCGACGAGGTCGCGAATGGACTCACCAACCGGCTTCATGATGTGCTGCGACGGATGGAACCAGCCGGCGCCAGCGCCCGTGGTGACCGCGCCCGTCGAACCGCCGCGACGCAGGATCTTTGCCTCGAGATCGCTCCACGGCGTGAACCGCTTCAGCTTCTCGTCGTTGAGGAGGTCGAGCGTTTCATACCAGTAGTTCTCTGCCCAGGGACCGCCGTATGCGACCAGGATTGTTGGCGTGTAGACCGTCTTTGACTCCGCAATCATCCGAATGAGGTCCGACTGGAGCGGGAACGTCGGGATGGTGTGTTCATGTCCGCTGTAGCCGTCGATCAGCTCAGTGACGTTCATGCGGATGTCGAGCGACCCTTCAGTCGTCGGCATCAGCTTGAGCTCATTCGCCGCCTGGATGACCCACTGCCGCTGCTCGCGGTTTCCGGCAACGTACTGCTTGAGCGTCTTGGTGTCGTAGTAGTCGCTGTAACGCTTGAGGATTTTGCGCGCGTGTTCGAGGTCGCGGATATTCTCTGAGGAGAAGACGCCGGGCCCAGTACTATAGATGCGTGGGCCAAGGATGCGCCCAGCCGTGACCTGGTCCTCGTACGAGAGCACGTCGGTCGTTCCGGTCTGCGGGTCGCGGGCGGCGGTTACGCCATAGGCAAGATTGGCGACGTAGCTCCACACCGGTTCGCGGTGCACGCCCTGCGCCATGCGCAGGTGGGCGTGCGTATCGACGTATCCGGGGACGATGGTCTTGCCCGACACGTCGATGACGCGCGCACCGGAAGGAACGGTGACGCTTCCGCGCCGACCGACGGCACGAATGCGGTTGTTCACGACGACGATATCGGCGTTTTCGATCACCTCGTTTCCCTTCATCGTGATCACGCGCGCGCCGCGCAACACCGCGCTCCCACTCGGCACGTCGCGCTGCGCCGTGATCAGAATGCGACGCTCGTCAGGCTGGAATTGTGGGACCTGGCGTCCGCCCTGGCGGCCGCCTGCCGTGGCCGAGTCGCCTGTCGCCGCTCCGCCCGCTCCGCGTCCTCCGCGTGAGGCGTTCGCGCGCCGCACCGAATCATCGAACGCCCGACCGCGCGCGAGGTTGTAGACCACGTGCGCGTTGCCGATCGACCAGTGAACGTTTTCACCGTTGGCGCTCCAGGTGGGGAATTGCCCGCCGATGTCGGTGAGCTTCTTCACCGGGAACGTCGCGTTTTCCGGATTGCCAACCGAAACGGTCGGCTCCGCGCCGCCAACCCACGGAATCGTCACGACGTAGACGTCACTCAGTACCTGCGCCATGGCTTGATCGCCGTTAGGCGATATGATCACCGTTGACGCTCCACCGCCACCGCCACCTCCACCCCCCGGTGCACCACCGCCTGTAACGCGCAGGTGCGTCTTTACATCGGTGCCATCCCAGCGCATCGAGACCAGCCCACGGCCGCCGCCGTACGCGTAGATGCGGCTCGTGTCGGAGCGCGTGAAGTGCGGCGTCGACACACCGCCTGCGGGCGCGATGAGCGTCGTTGCGCCTCCGGCCGCCGGCACCCATACCAGGTCCGTTGCACCACCACCCACCTGCTCGCGGAAGTTGCGCGCCGGTGAACGGACGGCGACGATGCGCCGGCCGTCGGGCGAATAGACCGGCTCCTGGAATGCCGCCGGGCGGCTGGTCAAGCGCCGCGGGGAGGCGCCGCCTGCGGCGCCGACGACGTATAGATGGCCACCATCGGCATTGCTCCACGTCGTGTACACGATGTTCTGGCCGTCGGGGCTCCACGCCGGCTGGTATTCGCCGACATCCATGTTCGTCAGGCGCTTCGGCGTCCCGTTAGGCCAGTCCATCACGTACAACCGGTCGAGAGCGACGAAGGCGAGCTGGCGACCGTCGGGCGAGGGAACCGCATCGCGAATCTGCTTGACGATGAAGCTCGCCGAATCCGCGATCGGGTACTGGAAGTGCACTGCCGGCCCGAATGCCTGCACCACTTCGGCCTCGAGCGGGATTTCCGCCGGGACACCGCCGTCAACCGGCACCTTCCAGAGCTTTCCGTTCCACGTCGCGATCAGGTGCTTCGAGTCCGGCGTAAATGTCATGCCGGGATAGGTGTCCAGCGTCGCGCGCGATTCCTGGTCGTCACGTTGGACCGGGTAGACGAGCCAGCGTTCTTCGCTCGACTCCAGGTCGCGAATGCGAAGCCGCGTCTCGTTGATGTGACGCGTCCCGTAGACCAGCCAGCGCCCGTCAGGCGACAGCGTCGGACGGAACGCCGATCCCCAGCGATTCTCGCGCGTGGCCACTTCACCCGATTCGCGATCGTAGACGCGAAGGTCGTAATCGCTCATGGCCGTGTTGTAGATCCACTGGCCTCGACGCTCGGCGAACCAGACCCAACGTCCATCTTTGCCAAAGGCGACGCCCATTTGTCGCGCCACGTCGGCCGCACCGCCACCGGCTCCGCCACGCCCACCGGTCGCCGCCTCGGCGCGAATCAACTGTTGTCCCTGTCCGCCGTCGACGTGGTAAATCCAGAGCTTGGTGTCTTTCGTCGCGACGATGTATTTGCCGTCCGGCGTGTAGTCCGGCGAGTAATACGTGTTCGTCTTGCCGCGGGTGACCTGCACCGTGTCCGACTTGTCGACCGCGATGGTCCACAGGTTCCATCCGCCGTCACGATCGCTGACGAAGACGACGCGCTTGCCGTCGGCCGAGAACCGTGGCTGGCCGTCGAACGCCATGCCTCGCGTCAACGGGGTCGCCTTGCCGCCTGACGAGGGCATGGTGTACAAGTCGCCCAGGAGGTCGAACACCAGGTTCTGTCCATCGGGACTGACGTCAACCGACATCCAGTGCCCGACCTTGGTGGTGAACGTTGCCGTTCGCGTGGGCTTGAGCGGCAATCCCTCCTGCATTGGATCGCGAGGCGCCGCGGTTCCACCGCCTCGCTGGGCGCCGAGCTCGTCGTTAGGGAGAAGGATGGCGATCGCGATGGCGATCGCTGGGAACAGGCGACGATTCGACATAGCTGGCCTCGCGAGAAGCGGTTTGCAGGGACCTGCACACCATGCCCCTTCTATCCAGTTTTGGCCAGTACTGTGCGTGTTCTTAAGTCTTCTTCGGGACCGTCAGCGATCTGGGGACCTTGATGACTCGTAGACCGGATCGCGCTTACTTGTGCCCATCGCCGGCATCAGGTTCGCTTCGGCAAGCAGCTTTGTCTGATAACGCTGCGATTCCCCCACACGCTCGATTTCGAGAGCGATGGCGTCGACAGCCTGCTCGAGTCGTTCGAACCTCGACTCGTATTCGGCGGAGTGCGGAACCGCCGCCCGCTGACCGCGACGTCCGCGACGCCACCCTCGCCAGACGAAGAGTGCAAAAATCGGGATAAGTACGGTCGCAGCCAACGCCGCGCCTCGCTCGGCATTGTCCGTTTGATTCTGTCCACCGAGTCCTGAACGAGGAGGGACGAGGACGGTGCCTTGGGGGACCTGGCCGGTGCGCAAGGTGCGCCCCGCCGCTTCGATGTCGGTTTCGATGGCGACGATGCGATTGTTCAAAACCTGGAACTGTTCGCGGAGTCCTTGCTCGGTTCCGGGTGGCGCGGAGCGCATTTCGTCGAGCAGCCTTGCCCGGCGATTCTGTGCCGACGACAACTGTTCCGACATCTCACTCCGCTGGTTGCGAAGGACGCTGATCTCCGCCTGAGTGAGCGGCCGCATTAGCGTCTGCGGCGCAAATTCGACGGCGACTGGTAGCGGGGGCGGAGCTGTCGACGGGGTTTGCATGCCCTTCCTACGGCTCGGACTGCGTTGGGGTTGCGGCCGTTCTGCTAGCTACTTCATCCGAAGGGGCTCGGCGGCGCGGGCCGAAGATCCCATCGCGGGCATCAGGTTCGCTTCGGCCAGCACCTTTGTCTGATAGCGTTGCGATTCGCCGACGCGTTCGATCTCGATCGCGATCGCGTCGACCGCTTGCTCGAGACGCTCCATGCGAGAGTCCTGCTCCGCGCCAACGGCGGGCGCCACGCCGCGGTGACCGCGTACCCACATCCGTCGAACGAATACGATCGCGAGCGGCAACAGCACGAAGAAGCTGAAGCCAAGGCCGACGGCCACCTGCGCTTCCTCGCTCATGTTGTTGAAGTTGCTCTGCCGTGGTGCCACGAGCATTGTGCTGCTGTTTGTCAGGCCGGTCCGCAACATCTGGCCGGATGCCTCCATGTCCTGCTCGATCTTGACGATCCGGTCGTCGAGGACCTGGATCTGAGCCAGAATACCCGGCGTGGCTCCCGGAGGAGCACCTTTCAGCGCATCCGTGAGCTCCTCACGCCGTTCCATGGACGACGTCAGCTGATTCGAGATGTCGCTCCGGCGCTCCCGGATCGCGCTGATCTCGCGCGATGTGAGCGGCCGCATGTCCTGGGGCGATGATATCTGAAGGGCCCCCGAAGGAGTCGTCTTGATCGTGACGTCCTGAATGGCTTTCATAGCCTGTCCTACGGCGTTTGGTAGCTGCCGGTTACACGTTCCTGGAGCTCACCCTTCCGGCGTACCCGGCAGGAGAGGCTCCAGCTCGGGCGATGTAGCCCCGTTTTCGGTGCAGAGGGCGTATTTCGTCTCGCCGGCGTGATACATCGCCACCCCAGCCGTCTCACCGCGCTTGTTCAGCACGAAGAACCGGATATTGAAGTTAGGGTTGCCCTTGGGGTTCAGGAGACGGCGCTCCACGGTGTTGGCCTTGATGCGCTTGAGCGCTTCCATCCCTGCGTCCTTGGGGGACATGCCGCGGCGCATGGACTCCACGATGAGGTAAGAACTCAAATTGAATAAGTTGGCCTCGCCCCGTCCGGTCGAGCCGGCGGCCCCCACGTCGTTGTCGACGTAAAGACCGGCGCCGAGTATCGGCGAATCGCCAACGCGCCCGGGGATCTTCCAGGCCAGGCCGCTGGTGGTGGTCACGCCGCAGATATCACCGGCGGAGTTGATGCCGTCGCAGTTGATCGTTCCCCAGAAACTCCCTTCAGGGATCAGTCCATCACGTACCATGGACTTTCCTGCTTCAAGTGCCCTCTCGGCGTACTCCGCGCCTCCGCGTGAGAGTTCCCCGTGTTCTCCCCCCGGCGGTTTCCGCGCCGGGCTGTTGGGATCGAGCCACCGCTCGGGGTCGAGACGGCGGCGCCATTCGAGCCAGAGTTGGCGGGACCGTTCGGTGTTGAGGTCGGCCTCGATGGGAAATCCCATGGCGCGGGCAAAGTCCTGCGCGCCTTTCCCGGCGAGCAGGTGGTGGTCGGTGTAATCGGCCACCGCCCGCGCGACGATCGATGGTGTGCGGACGCCTTCTATTGATGCTACCGCACCAGCCCGGCGCCTGGGCCCGTGCATGCACGACGCGTCGAGCTGGACGACGCCGTCAGCGTTAGGCAGCGCGCCGTACCCGATCCCGGTTTCTTCGGGGTCCAGTTCCGGGATGTTGACGCCCTCGATCAGTGCGTCGAGGACATCTTTGCCTTCCGTGATCAGCCGGAACGCGCGCTCGACCGCGTTTTCGCGCCCCCCGTTTCGATAATTGAAGCCCGAGAAGTCCGAGATCACGACTGGTCTCACGCGACCGGTCTGGACGGCCGGCGCAGGGAACGATGTGATACCCGGAACGACGACTCCTACGGCGAGCGCCGTCGACGTCTGCTTGAGAAAGTCTCTGCGGTCGATTTGGTCTGGCGTCATTTTGGACTCCGTATTCGATTCACAGGTGCGACGTCGTGGCTACCCGCTGCCCGTCTGCCCGTTTGGCCCGCCTACCCGTTTCCATGCATCCAATAAACGCCAAATACCCGGCCGCCGGAACGATCGCTCCGGGGACTGACATCGGCCACGTACACCTCAAGGTTTCCAGCATTGAGCGCGCGCTGGATTTCTACTGTGGCGTCCTCGGGTTCGAGGTGATGGCGGTGATGGGCGACTCGGCCGCGTTCATCTCGGCCGGAGGCTACCACCATCACATCGGCCTGAACACCTGGCACAGTCGCGGGGGACACCCTCCCGATCGACGGTCGACCGGCCTGTATCACGTGGCCATCCGGTTCCAATCGCGGCGCGAGTTGGCGACGACCGTCAAGCGAGTTCTCGAAGCCGGGGTGCAACTCCAGGGCGCGAGCGATCACGGCGTGAGCGAGGCGATCTACCTGGCCGACCCGGACGAAAACGGGATCGAGTTGTATCGCGACCGACCGCGGGAGGAGTGGCCGATGACTCCCGACGGTGAGTTGCACATGACCACCGCTCCGTTGGACGTCAACGCGCTCCTGCAGGAAGCCGAATGACCGCATCCGCGTCGGCGGCTCGGGCACCATGGTATAAAGACATAACGACCGAGCAGTGGCGAGCCCTCGCTGCGGCGAAGCTCGGCTGGATGCTCGACGCGATGGACTTCCTGCTGTACGTGATGGCCATCGGCCAGCTGAAGGAATACTTCGGGTTCAGCGACAGCACGGCGGGTCTGCTGGGCACGGTCACCCTCGTGACGTCCGCCGTCGGCGGGATCGTGTTCGGGATCGTCGCCGATCGCGCCGGGCGCACGAAGGCCCTGATGGCGACGATTCTCATCTTCTCGATCTGCTCGTTAGGGGCCGCGACGTCGCAGACATTGTGGCAGCTGATGGCCTGGCGCATCCTGCTCGGTTTCGGCATGGGCGGCGAGTGGGCGTCGGGCGCGGTGCTGGTGAGCGAAACGTGGCCCGCCGAGCATCGCGTGCGGGCCATCAGCATCATGCAGTCCGGGTGGGCGTTAGGCTACATCGCCGCGGCGCTGCTGGCTGCGCTGGTGCTGGGCAAGATGAACCTCGGGCCTCAGGCGTGGCGCTGGCTGTTCGCGATTGGCGTGCTGCCGGCGCTGCTCACGCTGTGGATCCGGCGCAAGGTAAAGGAGCCCGAGGCCTGGACGCGTCGTAAGACGGTGGCGAAGGGACCCGGGCACGCATTCGGCGTGTTGTTCGGTCCCGAGTTCCGAGGAAAGACGATCCTCGCGACGCTACTGTCGGCGTGCGTGCAGTTCGCGAACTGGGGTCTCTTCTTCTGGCTGCCTGGCTTCCTGGCGCGTCCGGTGGAGCAGGGTGGGGCGGGGATGTCGATCGTGCGGTCGGCGGGATGGATCATTCCGGTGCAGATCGGCGCCTACATCGGCTACAACTCGTTCGGGTTCATCGCCGAGAAGCTGGGCCGGCGCCGGACCTTCATCGCGTACCTCGTGACGGCCGCCATTCTCGTGCCTCTGTATGGGCAACTTGGGCGTAATCCGGGCATCCTGATGGCGTTAGGCCCGCTGCTGGGTTTCGTGGGCTACGGCTATTTCAGCCTGTTCGGGTCGTTCCTCGCCGAGCTGTTCCCGACCGACATTCGCGCCACGGGCCAGGGACTGACCTACAACCTCGGACGGGGACTCGGCGCGCTGGCGCCGTACACCATCGGCTATGTGGCCTCGCTGCCTAACGTCGGCATCGGGTCGGCGCTGGCGCTCACGTCGGCCTTCTTCCTCGCCGGCGCTATCCTGATCCTCTTTTTCTCCGATACGAGCAGGAAACCCCTGACTGAGGACGCCTGACGTGCCGATGCCGATTCCCGCCCGGTTCCTGGCGCTGCTCCTGCCAATGCCGCTGCTCGGTCAGGATGCGCCGCGATCCTAGGCGTTAGGATTCCTCCCGATGGCGACTCAAGCTGATGTCCGCCGCATCGCGAAGGCGCTGCCAGGAACAGAGGAAGTGGAGGGCCGATTCGCCTTCTCGGTGCTCAACAAGGGCAAGCTCAAGGGCTACGCCTGGGTGTGGATGGAGCGAGTCGATCCAAAGAAGCCCCGCGTGCCTAACAAGGGCATGCTCGCGGTCCGGGTGGCAAACATGCGTGACAGGGACGTAATGATCTCCGTCGAGCCCGCCAAATTCTTCACCGAGCCACACTACAACGGGTTTCCGGCCGTGCTCGTGCGACTCGAGGCCATGACCGCCGCCGACCTTCGGGAACTGCTCACGGAAGCATGGCGTTGCCAGGCGCCGCGTGACGTCGTGAAGGCAGCTGAGTGGAGGTCTCGGTCGACGACCAGGAAGAAGCGCTGACTCGATGTCGATTTCGGGCACCCTGGATCGACGCATTGGTGAGAGTCGCTCACGGCCTCACGAAACCGACCCCCTGCAGGAGACTCAATGAAGAAGTACTTCATGTTCATCAAGCACGCCGAGAGCGAAAACCCGGGCCCCATTCCGCCCGCGCTGGGTCAGGCGATGGACGCATTCATCACCGAAAGCATCAAGAGCGGAGTTCTCAAGGATACGGGCGGACTGAGTCCGACCAGGGAGTCGTTCCGCATCCGCTCGAAGAACGGGGAGCTGAAGTACACCGACGGACCGTTCACCGAGGCCAAGGAAATCGTCGGCGGTTACGCGATTGTCGAAACGGAGTCGAAGGAGCGAGCGCGCCAGGTCGCGCATGAGTTCATGGAGATTCACCGTATCCACTGGCCGGAGTTCGAGTGCGAGTGTGAGGTACGGCCGCTGGATGGTTAGGCTTGCGCTCCGGTCGCCACACCAGAGCAACTACCTGACGGCATTGTTCATCTCCTCGGCATGCACCACGTTACTGCCATGATCGATGTCCCAATGGCTGACCTTCGCGGTCGAGTCCTCATCAGCCGTGAACGCGTGAAGTTTGCCGATGCGGATCCGTACGCGCATCTCGCGTCAGGCGCCTACGTCGACATGATCATGAGCCACCGGGTGGAAGCGCTGCATGACCTGGTGGGCTTCTCCATAATGCAATACGCGCGTTCCGGCGTCGCCTTCCCGGCGCGGAAGGTCGAGGTGACGTACCTCCGTCCGGCGTTTGTCGGTGACACGCTCGAAGTTGGCAGCTGGGTCCAGGAACTCGGCACTTCGAGCTTCGAGGTGCGGGCGATCGTTTCGGACGGCTCGGATCGCGCCGTTCGTGCCCTGGCGAGGATCCACTTCGTCACTGTGGATGGCAGGACTGGCAAGCCCGTTCCCGTTCCCGCGGCGCTGCCCAGTACGGCGGACTCGAATCCGCTCCTGCAGCTCCCGATG
>Ga0070698_100000214_pt1 | contig 56486 bp, 48 predicted proteins | sample KBSK1502metaG_FD_65477 | JGI IMG/M metagenome (GOLD analysis project Ga0070698, IMG submission 65477) | Corn, switchgrass and miscanthus rhizosphere microbial communities from Kellogg Biological Station, Michigan, USA - KBS K1-50-2 metaG | ecosystem: Host-associated > Plants > Roots >...
AATCGAAGTCGTAGTGGATGAAAACGGCAAGGTCATGTCCGCGCGCGCAGTTGCCGGCCCGCCTTCACTGCGTGATGTTGCGGTGCAGGCAGCGTTACGAGCTCGTTTCTCGCCGACCAAACTTTCAGGTCAGCCGGTAAAAATCACTGGCCGGATCAATTACAACTTCACCATCCCGCAATAGTTCTTTTTACGCGGCGCATCCTGGGGTGCGCCGCGTACTCCCAAAACTCATAAGGAAGAGGACCCGCGTATGGCACTGACTGGAGAGCTCAACGATCTTTCGCTTGCCGAACTGATCGAATTTTTCTGCAATCAACGAAAAACCGGCCGCCTAAAAGTTGTCTATCCATCCGGTCCGGGATATTTCTATCTTCAATCCGGTTCAGTGGTCCATGCGAAGATTGGCATCCTGCGGGGAATCGAAGCCGTCTTCTATGCATTGACGCTCCCGAACGCTTCGTTCACTTTCAGCCCGGCGTTTGAAGCTCCTGAGCACACCATCAATCAACCCTGGACTTCGGTTGTTCTGGAAGGCCTGCGTCGCATGGACGAAGGCGTCAAAGCCAGCGATGCTTTTCCCGCGGGGCATCACGAACAGGCGGAGGAAGCTCGAGCAGAAGAAACAGGAGCAGAACAAGCTAAGGCCGAGGAACCCAGACAAGTCGGGCCTGAAGTAGTCGCGCCAATCGTAGTTGCTGACGAAATGCCGGCGGTTCCGGTAGTCGGCCACAAATTTGAAAAGCCGGTGTTCAAGTCTCCGGTGTCTGACATGCCTGACATGGGAGCGTTTATCTCTCAGTCAGAGGGCGCGTCACGTTTCGGATCTTGGAAGCTGGTATCGGTGGTCGCTGCCGTGGCCTTGATCATCGGCGTGGTTGCCGTGCCGTGGGGATGGTACGCCCGCAGCAAAGCGGCCAAGCTGGCAAACGAAGCGCACGCAGTGCCGGCCCAGAATTCCGAACCCGCGGCTCCACCGGTGACTGCGAATGAAACGCCTGCCGAACCAGAGGCGAGCCAGAGTGTCATTCCTTCGACCGAAGCAGCAGACTTAGCGGCGAAGCGTCTACGCGAAGCCCACGCAAAAGAGCGAGCTGCAAAGGCGACGCAGGATACCGTAACGGCCCCGGCCCCATTACAGTCAGCGGCCGTCACGCCGAACGTGGCTAAGGCCCAGTCGTCGCCGGCTTCCGGATCGAAAAAGGCTACGGTGCAAGTTACTTATGATGAGAACGGGAGAGTGACTCAGGCGTCGGGTGGCGACGCAACGGCGTTGCGCATCGCGCGACAGAAAAGATTTCCTGCGGGTAAGGCCGGTTCAGCTACGATCACGATTCCGATCAATTAGTTTGGAGTTCCGCCTTTAGGCGGCAGTATCGGATGAGAGGCGTTTCGCCTGAAGACGGTACTCCAAGCGAGTTCACACCAAAGCCATCACTTCTTCATCGCTCAAGACTTCCGATGCCTGCTTCGCACGTTCATAGATGCGCGTGACTCGATCTTCGCTCGCTTCCAGACCGCGACTCTCCAGCCAGTAGCTCACATTCGACTTTCCACTCATCGGACCGATCTCGATAACTTGCTTCAGACCAAATTGTCCGGCGGGCACGCCTGAGTAAATCAGATCGGCTAGTTCGGTATCGCCTTTGCGATAGCTCTTAATCACTGCGGCCGCATGGACGCCCGTCGCGGTGCGAAACGCATCGCGACCAAATACCGGATAATTGAGCGGGATAGTCCAGTGGCAAGCCTCGGCAGCTTTCTCACAGTACTCACCCAGACGCATGAGGTCGTTTTCAATCCAGCCCAGCAGCTTCAGGTTGACCAGCAATTGATCCATCGGCGTGTTGCCGACCCGCTCGCCCATGCCGAGCGCCGAGCCGTGAATCTGATCGGCGCCTCCTTCGATCGCTGCGATTGAATTGATCACACCCAGGCCGCGGTCCTGATGACCGTGCCAGTCAAGCCGGACACCCTCGCCGTGCGCATCGATAATTTCCCGCACAAACTTAACTACCTCACGCGCGCCGTCGGGCGTGGCGTGGCCGACCGTATCGCAGACACAGACGGCGCGGGCGCCGCAGCGAATCGCGGTCGTGTATAGCGCGCGAATCGTTTCGGGGTTGGCGCGGGTGGTGTCTTCGGTGACGAACATCACCGGCAGCCCTTCTTTAACCGCGAACGTGACGGCGTCTTCGGTCATCTGCAGGAGCTTATCGAGCGTCCACTCTTCAGCGTAAAAGCGAATCGGGGAAGAGCCGATAAAAGTACAAGCTTCGATGGGAATCCCGGCGCGCTGCGAGATTTCCACAATCGGAATAATGTCATTGCGATGTGTGCGCGCGGCACAATTGGGGCGAATGCGCAGCTTCTTCTCGGCAATCTCGCGGGCCAGCAACTCAACACTCTCGGCATGCGCGCCGCCGGCGCCGGGCAAACCGATGTCGGCCGTGTCGATGCCGAGGGCATCCATCAAATGTAGCAGCTCGATCTTTTTTTCCGCCGCAGGTTCACACACGGAAGGCGACTGGAGTCCGTCACGCAGAGTCTCGTCGTCAAACCCGATATGTCGATCGGGTTTCGAGAAACGTGGCTCAACTTTGTTCCAGTCGTAGATAAGTTCGGCAACGGACACGTCTGACACCTCCGCGAGATGTTTCGGAACCGCTGGCGGTAGCAAGCGGGTCGGGATACCAAAGGACGTCTTCAAAAGCAAGCGACAACTAAGATGATGACTCCCGGCTAACGCCCTTGTTTGCCATCCAGGGAACCCGCTTGCTGCCGCAAGCGGTCTGGTACCACGCCAAGCGTCAAGCTTGTACTCTCAACTGAATTCGATTACAACAACCGCGAGGCTCGAATGTCAACTCAAGGGTCTTCACCAAAACGAGCACCGCGAACGCGGATCGAAAGGATCGCGCTGGGCTCTGATCGCGCCGCGAAAATCATGGCCGTGCGCGCCAGTATCGCGCGCGTAGCTGAGATTGATTCGGCCTGGCGCGACGCTAACGTCGTGGCGCGTTCGGTGAAAACTGACGCGCCGGCAATGCCGTTGAATGATTGGGAGTTGATGAGCGGCGCGCGCCAAAGGGCGCTCGCCGTGCAGAAGATTTTGGTCGAGCAAAACCTGGCCGCCGATCTTTACGTCGGCCTGGAGGGTGGCTTTCATTCCATTTCAGTCGAAGGGGACTGGCACACTTTCCTGCGCGGTTGGGCGTTTGTGACCGACGGCGAGCGAGGCAGCTTTGGCATGTCGCCTTCTATCGGTGTGCCGCCGTCAATCGTAAAGAACGTGATCGAAGGCAAGCGCGAGCTTGGTCTGGTGATTGACGAAGTTTCGGGCGCACGCGATGTCCGCAGTCGCCAGGGCGCCTGGGGCGTGCTATCGAGAGATTTGCTGACGCGCTCGATGAGTTTCGAAGCTGCTCTGATCGCCGCGTTTGCTCCGTTTTATAATCCTGAACTCTATTCAATAACCTCCTGACATCTCTTCTTTGCGCCTTCCGTTTTTCTTTGCGCCTTTGCGTGAAACCGAATTGCGCGCTTTTGGTTCACGCAAAGGCGCTAAGGCTCGACGTAAGGCGCAAAGAAAAAAGTTCGGAGTACCGCCTTCAGGCGGAATTCCCGGCCGCCAAAGCTTTTCCGCCTGAAGGCGGTACTCCGAACTATGCCCGCATCAATGCTAAAATCATTATCAAATGCGGGTCACCATCGGGCAGATCAATACCATTAACGGCGATTACGAAGGGAACGTTGCGCGCATCCTCAGCGCAATCGTTCAGGCTAACAAGGACGCGTCGGACCTGATTGTCTTTCCGGAAGTTACCATCCAGGGTTACACCTCTCTGGATTGGTTTCTCGACAAAGACGTGGTGCGATCCTGCCTCAATCCGCTCAAACAAATTATCGAAGCGACTGAACGGTTAAGGGCGATTGTGGGTACTGTGCGTCCCAACGATCAGCCGACGGGACGCCCTCTCTATAACTCAGCCGCGGTGATTTCCCATCGAACTCTGTTGGGTTTTGCCGACAAGACTCTGCTGCCCGAGTACGACGTCTTCGACGATCCGCGTTATTTCGAGCCTGCAAAAGAACGACGACTGTTCGATCTCGGCGGAACCAAACTCGGCGTGGCGGTCTGTGAAGATTTCTGGAATGACAAAACTTTTTGGAAGCAGAGACTCTATCCGAACGATCCCGCCCAGGAGTTGATCGAAATGGGAGCTGAACTGCTGGTCTCGATCAACGCGTCGCCTTTCAACAAAGGCAAGATGAAAGTTCGCTGCGAGATGGTTTCCCACCGCGCCAAAGCCGCTCGCATACCGATCGTGTTTGTGAATCTCGTCGGTGGGAACGACGGCGTGATTTTTGACGGCGCCAGCATAATTTCCGATCGCCACGGCAAGATAATCCTGCAAGCCTCTCCCTTTGAAGAATTCGTCGAGACAGTAGATCTGGAGTGCGGGATCCCGGACGCCCGTTGTTTGCCCGGCGACGATATTGAGACAGTGCGCCAGGCCCTGGTGCTCGGGATTCGTGATTACGCGCGCAAAAATAATTTCACGAAAGCGGTGCTTGGATTATCCGGTGGGCTTGATTCAGCGGTGGTGTCCGCGTTGGCGGCCGAGGCCCTCGGCGCCGAGAACGTGCTCGCGGCGATGATGCCTTCACCTTACTCCTCGCGCGGCAGCATTGAAGATTCAATCGATCTCGCTAAGCGACTCGGCATTGGCACTATTGAAAAGCCGATCAGCGAAGCGTTTCATGTGTTGCGCAATGAAATGGGTCTGCCCGAACCGTCGACCGAAAGCGATACTCCACGGGCAACAGAAATCGCCGTTGAAAACCTGCAATCGCGCCTGCGCGGGAATATTCTCATGACGATCTCGAATGCCGAGAATCGTTTGTTGCTTTCGACGGGAAACAAATCAGAACTGGCGCTAGGTTACTGCACGCTTTACGGGGACACGAATGGCGGCCTGGCCGTGATCGGCGACGTTTTGAAGACTGAAATCTATGCGCTGGCCCATCTCTACAATCGCGAGCGCGACATCATTCCGCAATCGATCATCAACAAACGGCCTTCGGCGGAACTGGCGCCGGAACAGTTTGACGATCAGTCTCTGCCTCCGTACGACAAACTCGATCCGATCCTGAAGCTTTATTTCGAGCAGAAGGCTTCGCCTGAAGAGATCATCGCGGCAGGCCACGAAACCGAGCTGGTCTACGACATTCTCAACCAGGTTGAGTCGCCGGCAAACGAATTCAAACGACGTCAATTGCCGCCGACGCTAATCATCTCGCGCAACGCGATTGGCATTGGCCGGCGGCGACCGATTACCCATCGGTACCGCCGGCAGCCACCAAGTATCGGACGCCGCGCGCAAAAAGTTTAGAGCAGCAACTTCGGTTGGGCTTCGTGGTTTCAGAAGCTCGCGCCTGAGCAAGGGCTCGCCTGACAATCAGGCCTCCCTTACGGCCGGGCTTCTGACACTGTGAAGCTTGCTCGAAATGAACTAGTCAAGCAAAATCGTGGCTGCTCCCAGCAAAACTATTGCCATGAATTCTTAAGCAAGGTGAAACGAATGAGAATCAGATCGCTCATGACGCGGGTTGCAGTTTTAGTTGCATTTGTCGCGGCTGCCGGTGTGGTCATCGCGAAACCGTCTTGTTCAGCAGTGGCCCAGGGAAATAAGTCCGCTCAAACGAAGGTATCGCAGGAGGAACAGAACCTCGCGAAGGCGATCCTGCTGTCTCTTGACGCCGCCGGCAAGTTCAAAGCAGCCGCGGAGTTGATTAAGAAGTACCCAAAGAGCTCTTTGCGATCCAAGGCTGCGGGTGATCTCGCCTCCGAAGTTAACTCAATCAGGGATCCCGCTCAGAAAATAAGTCTGGCCCAGCAGTACCAGAACATTTTCAACGAACCATCGGAACAGCAAATGATCATGCCAACTTTGATCGAGGCGCTGGCGGCTGCGAACCGATTCGATGAAGCTTTCTCGAACGGCTCTGACTTTCTAGCGCGTAATCCGGATTCGTTGTTCGTCCTGGAGCAGTTGGTAACGATAGGGACAAACCAGGCGAAACAAAAGAACGCGAAATTTATTCCGCAGAGTCTGCAATTCGCAACTAATGCGATCGAGCTGATCGAAGCCAACCAGAAGCCAGCCGAGATTGATGACGCCGGGTGGACCAAATACAAGAGGGACGTCTTGCCGAATTTGTACCAGTCGATAGGCCTGCTGAATTTAGTAAAGGGCGACCGCAACGAGGCCAAAGCCTGGCTCGCTAAAGCGGCCGAACTCGCTCCCCTTGATCCTTTCAACTATCTGCTGCTGGCCGGGATCCTCAACGACGAATATCAGGAGGGTGCACAGCGGTATAGATCCATGCCTGATGGCGCGGCCCGGGATCAAGCGCTAAAGCAAGCGCTGGCGATTCTCGATCAGGTGATCGATGCCTATGCCCGGACGATTGCTCTGGCGGAAGGCAAGGAGCGGTTTGCATCGGTGCGGCAGCAATACCTGCACGACCTCGAATCCTATTACAAATATCGGCACAAGAATTCGACCGAAGGTATGCAGGAATTGATCGACAAGTACAAGGTGCCGGCGAAGTAGCTGCTCAAGGTGCGAGCAGGATGCTCGCGAACCGCACGCAGGATGCGTGCGCTCCTTACTACATGGAAAATGAATTGAGTGACGGCCTCATCCGGCTGCGAACGTTTCGCGAAGAGGATGCCAACGCGCTTTACGAAGCGGTGCGCGAATCGATCGCCGAGGTATCCGTTTGGCTGCCCTGGTGTCACGAGAATTATTCCATCGAAGAAACTCGAGAGTTCATCGCCTCGAGAGAGCCAGCGTCCCAGGCCGGCGAATGGTACAGCTTTGGGATTTTCGAAAAGGACGGAGGCAGACTTCTGGGTGGCGTGGGAATAAACTTCATCAACCGTGTGCACCAGATGGCCAATCTCGGTTATTGGGTGCGCACCAGCGCCGCGGGGCGTGGCATCGCGACTGCGGCGACACGTCTGGCCGCGAAGTTTGGCTGCGAACAACTTGGTTTGCAACGAATTGAGATCGTCGCCGCCGTCAACAATCAAGCCAGCCAGCGAGTGGCCGAGAAAGCCGGCGCCACGCGCGAAGGCGTTTTGCGCAGGCGGCTTTTGATTCGCGGCGAATCGATGGATGCGGTGCTGTTTTCGCTCGTGCGGGAAGATTTGTAGCGCAAGTTGTCAACTTGCGTTTGCCCAGCGACGCCTCAGTCATGGGCTCGGTATCACCCGCTTGAGTGGATCCAGCCACTCACCTTCTAGAATAATTTCGGTTCAATCCTGTTTGAGTGTTTAGCCCGCCCGCTAACGCAGGTGCTACTGACCTCATCGCGCGCTTTGAGCACAGTCTGAACTCAGTTGGAAAAATCACAGACTGAAGTCTATGCTACTTAGTGATGTCCGAACGATCCCATCAGCGCGATCTGGTCCGCGAATTCCTCAGTTACATTCAGGTCGAGAGGGGCCTGTCTCAAAACACTCTGCAAGCATACGCACGCGACATTGCCAAACTGCGCGCCTGGGCTGAGAAAAATCAAAAGCAGATCGAGAAGCTCGAGCGCAAAGACCTGCGCGAATGGATTGCGAGCATGTCGCGCAAAGGCCAGGCGCCCTCAACCGTTTCGCGCGCCGTCTCTGCGGCGCGCGGCTTCTTTCGTTTCCTGATGCTCGATGGGCACATCAAGCGCCACCCGGCGGAAGATATCCACACGCCGCAAAACAATTCGCGCCTGCCGCATTTTCTGAGTGAGGAAGAGATGGAGCGTTTGCTGTCTGCGCCGGACACCAGAACCGACATCGGTGTGCGCGACCGGGCGATGCTGGAGGTCTTGTATGCCGCGGGCCTGCGCGTGTCAGAGATGTGCACCTTGAAGACCAGCGACATTGAGATAGACACGGCCCTCTTGACTTGTCAGGGGAAAGGCAGCAAGCAGCGTCGCGTTCCGATCGGTAAAAGCGCGGTGCACTGGCTGCAGAAGTATCTGGGAATTCGCAAACAACTGGGTAATGAAGCCAGGCCTGAGTTGTTCCTGCATCGCGGCCGGCAAATGACGCGACAGAATGCCTGGTCGATCATTAAGACCTACGCCGCCCAGGCGGGCGTGCCGGATATTTCGCCGCACACTCTGCGTCACAGTTTCGGAACTCACCTGATGCAACACGGCGCGGATTCGCGTTCAGTGCAAGCGCTGCTGGGCCACGCGGACATTTCCACGACTGAGATTTACACGCACATCACCGACCTGCACATGCGCAAGGCTTATGATCGATTTCATCCGCGAGCGCGGGCCGTGGGTGACAAAAGCGGTAAGTGAACAAAGAATCATTCGATCAGCGGAGCGCAGTCAGTACCACCTGCGTGAGCGGGTGGATCAGTCACTCAAGGTCGAGAGTATGACTATATGATATTGATTGAGTGTCGGCCCCAACCGCTTACGCATGTGGTACTGACCGCACTTGGCTGACCATGAGTACCTCAACCATCGAAGTCACGCGTACCTATCTCGAAATGCGCGACCCGGCCGAACTGCAAGCGGCGCGCTGTGACGATCCGCGCATTCGCATTGAGCAAATCCATGATTGCTCACCTCCACTCTTTCGTTATCTCTACGTCGAAGTCGGGCGGAACTATCACTGGATCGATCGGCTGCCCTGGACCGATGAAGACATCGTTGCTCATCTAAGCCGGGCAGAGATTTCATTGTGGTTGATGACGGACAATGGCGCGACGGCAGGTTACTTCGAACTGTGTCGTTGTGAGGATGGCTCGGTGGAGGTTGCTTACTTTGGACTGTTGCCTGAATTCATCGGGCGCGGCTTAGGCAAGCACTTGTTGACGCGGGCGGTCGAGCAAGCCTGGGCCGATGGAGCGAATCGTGTCTGGCTGCATACCTGCACGCTTGACGATCCGGCCGCCATGCCGAACTATTTGAAGCGCGGCTTTCGACCATTCAAGACTGAAAAATACTCGCTTGACGTGATGGAGTCAGTACCACCTGCGTGAGCGGGTGGAACCATCACTCAACTCTATTCTGTTGCCTGAGTGTTTGAACCCACCCGCTCACGCAGGTGGTACTGACCTCACTACTGCGCTGTCTTCCCACTCCGATAAAAATGAATCTTAATTTCTTCCAGCGTCGCCATGCCCTCTTCGATCTCTTTATCAATTACTGCCAGAAAACTTTCTAGCTTGTCGCGCGTGTCCACGATCTCGACAATGACTGGCAGGTCCTGCGATAAGCGCTCGATCTTGAAAGTATGCAGCCGGCTGTGAGCGCCGAAGCCCATCATCCCGCGCATCACAGTGGCTCCGGCCAAGCCTGCTTCGCGGGCTTTGAGGACAATCCATTCGTACAAAAGCTTGCCGTCGTGTCGATCGCTCTCGCCAATGAAAATGCGCAGCAGGTAACCTTCTTCCGGAAGCATCATGATGTCATCCCCAAATCTGATACGCGAGCGCGCGGCCGATCCAGACAGCGCCCAATCCCAGCACGAGCTGCGCCGCGATGTTAGCCATGGCCAGTGAGTTCTGCCCATCGCGCCAAAGATTCATGGTTTCGTTGCCAAAGGCAGAAAAAGTGGTGAACCCACCGAGAATGCCGATAAAAACAAAGGTGCGTGATTCGGCAGTGAAGAAGCCGCGCGACTCAGCCAGTTGTGAAAGTAAGCCAATGATGAAGCAGCCGATTATGTTGACCGCCAGAGTGCCGTAGGGAAAGTCTGTGCTCCGGCTTAACTGCTGAACGTATCCGGTTGCGGCGTAACGCAGACTCGAGCCAATGAAACCGCCGATGCCGGCCAAAAACAATTTGCCCACGTGGATGACTCCTGATCCGAAGATTGGTAGGAGTCATCAGCACGCAGGCATTTAATGGCGGACTCCATCGCCCGAATTTCCCGCGCGCCGACAACGGCGGCGCTTTGGATCCTAACTCTGCAGAGTAGAAAGCGGTGTCGCGCTACGCTTGCCACCGCACTCCATATCAGACAAAAGCGAAATCGAACTGTTCTTGCAGGATGCGCGGATCGCTGTTGATATCAACTGAACCGAGATAGTCTTCGATTTCATTCAGCACTTCGCGTTCAGGTCCGCGCAAAGCCTTAGCGACTTCCGGATTGATGCGCAGCATTGCCTGTCGCTTGCCTGATTCGCCTTCGCGGCCCAGACGCCGCGCCTGTTCCAGAATCTCGTAACAGATTGTTTGCGGTGATTTCACCAGGCCGGCGCCCTGGCAATAAAGGCAAGGCGTGCACAGGGTGCGCTCGAGCGATTGCTTCACGCGCTTGCGCGTCATGATCACCAAGCCAAAATCGTTGAATGAAAGCACCTTGGTGGGCGACTTATCAAATCGCAGGGCGTCCTGAAGCTGGGTCATCACGCGCTGGCGGTTGCGGCGTTCTTCCATGTCGATCAAGTCGAGCACGATGATCCCGCCCAGATCGCGCAGCCGAATCTGCCGCGCGATTTCTTCAACGGCTTCCATGTTGGTACGCGTAATCGTGTCTTCCAGCCGGGTCGCGCCGCGGCCCACAAACTTGCCTGTGTTGACGTCGATCGAGACCAACGCTTCAGTCTGATTGATCACCAGATAACCTCCGGAGCGCAGCCACACACGCGGCTTGATCGCTTTATCGATCTCGGCCTGTACGCCGTACGCTTCCAGGATCGGCTCGTCACGCGTGTAAAGTTTGACGCGCTTAACCAGACGCGGCTGCATCCGGTTCACAAACTCTACTACCTCCTGATATTCCTCTTCGTTGTCGATCCGGATGGCGGTAAAGTCTTCCGACAACTGATCCCGCAGAATCCTTTGCACCAGATCCAGATCTTTGTGCACCAGCGCCGGAGCTTTTGCTTTCTCCGCCTGTTGGCGCAGGTCCTGCCAGGTGCGCAGCAAATAGATCGCGTCGGCGTGCAGGTCAGCTTCACTGGCGCCCACGCCTGCGGTGCGGACGATAAAGCCGCCGGCCGGCTGGCCCTCTTCCAGGTGAATCTTCTGAATCAGCTTGCGCAAACGCGTTCGTTCGCTGTCTGATTCGATCTTGCGCGACACGCCCAGGTGTTCGACCGTCGGCATGTAAACCAGAAAGCGGCCGGGCAGAGCGATGTGCGAAGTGATGCGCGCGCCTTTCTTGGCGATTGGCTCTTTCGCTATCTGCACCAGGATTTCCTGGCCTTCCTTTAAGAGATCGGTAATCGCGGGTGGTTGACTGCGTTCGTGCCGAGCCGGACGACGACCACCGCGGCCGCCGCGCGGAGCCGGCGGACGACGCTCACCACGCGGAGCCGGTTCCGGAGTTTCCTTCACCTCTGCTGCTTCGACAGGTTCTGCAACCGGCGCCGGCTGTTCCACAATCACGTTATCTAATTGCGCCTCGAGCGGCATGTCTACCGCTTCAACCTCTTCATCGAGGCCGTTGGCGCCGTCCGCGCCGTCGGCTTTTTCACCTTCGGCGCCCGGGGGGCGCTTTGCTGTGGGCCGCCGTCGGCGACGTCCCCCGCGCCGGGTCGCAAACTCTTCGTGCGTGCGTGCGGTCGTGATGCTGGCTTCAGCATCAGGGATAGACTCGGCTACCGGAGTTTCAATTTCAGGTTCGATCTCGTCCTCAGTCTTCTTGGATTTGAACAAGCGACCGATGACGCCAGTCTTTTTCTTGCGGGCCGTCGTGCTGGGAGCGCGACGAGCGGGCCGCTTCTCGACTATTGCCGGCTCAACCTCTCCCGGCTCATTAATCGGCGCCGCGGTTGCTGGAGCCAGGGCTTCCATAGAAGCAACTTCCGGCGCTTCGTCATCACTGATGCGTTCAAATGAAAGACTGCGCGAACTTTCATCGGCGACTTCGTCGACAAAGTTTCGCACGCGGGCAGCTTCCAGTTCCCGCGCGCGCTGGATCGGCGTCACAGCGTTCTCGTCGTCATCAGCTATGCGTTGAAACGATCCTCTATCAGCCAGGTTGAGGTCGGACAGGAGCGAGCCCACTGGCGCGCTGGGCAAATCTTCCATATCGAACTCAGCCGCGTGCACTTCATCCATCAGCCGTTCCTGTAAGCGCGCGTCCTTGAACATCTCGCCGTTCAAGGCGCGTTCTTCATCGTCGCTGACGCGCTCGAATGAAGAGTCCGAGGTGACGAACGGAGTGTCGATCGGTTCGGCCGGCGTGGGCACGACGCTCCGCGCTTCCGGCGCATCAGCACGGCTGGTGCGGCCGCGACCGCGTCCCCCGCGACGTCCGCGGCGGCGTGACCCGCCCTCTTCGGCCTCTTCCGGTTTCTCCGCGACTATCGCGGCGCCGGTCTCGGCTTCGAGTAGGGGCGCGTCGCGCAAGGGCTCAGCGCGTTCCTGGGCGCCTTCGATATGGTGCTCGCGTTCGACGCGGCTTTGCTCGATGTGTTCGGCCGCCGCGCGCGTAGCGGTTTCGGGATCGACCTTTTTGGATTTATCTACGACGATGCGTTCGAACTCGGCTTCCTCGTCAAAGAAATCGGTGACATAAAGAAACGCGTCGCGTTCCAATCCGATGTCCACAAACGCTGATTGCATGCCGGGCAGGACGCGCATCACGCGTCCTTTATAGATGTTGCCGACGATGCCCTGGTTCTGTTCGCCGCGCTCGATGTAGAACTCGGTGACGCGATCGTTTTCTACGATCGCAATTTTCTTTTCTTTTCCGTTGACACTAACAATTAACTCTCTTGACATTGATATTCTTTCTGTTGCTGCGCAGGCGGGGCATTAACCCGCCTGTTAAGGAGGGCTCCCCGATTCTGTTTACGGGAACCCACGCTGCGCACACGTTTAGTGAGCCTGAGCGCACGCATTTAAGCATGCGTTTCGCAGGCGTCCTGGCCTGCGGTGTTTGCTCGTTGATGGTTGGAGTTTGCCGGCAGAACTTGCCGGCGGTTTGGTTCGAGGTTCGATCGAGTAGATCGAGATCCCTCGCGTAACTATTCAGTACCACCTGCGTGGGCGGGTGGATACACGTTTGATTCAAACGGAAACTCCGTGGAAACCGCTCGGTGCTGCCGGAATCGGGCAAGACCGCCAGGGAGCCTAGCGTAGCCATCTAGGACGCGCTCTGAAACCTGGTTCGCGATTCGTCAAATGCCGTCCTGTGGGACAGCTTCAAAAATCCTGCTCGACTTCAACTGCATTGGAAACTATGTTTGCGATGCGTTGCGACTGGGCCGAATGCCTAACCGAGGCGAGCAGGGGGAGTATATCAGAGGAAGGGGAGCAGACCAAATCCGCAGATTACGCAGGAGCCTGCTGCGATACAGGTCAGTACCGCCTGCGGTAGCGGGTGGGCCTAGCGGCGAGTTAGCAAAACATTTACGACCCACAGGAGTCGGAGCAGGAGTATTCTGGCCGCTATGTGGAATGATACGGACATCCCGCTTGGATATCTGATTACGTTCCGGTGTTACGGTACCTGGCTTCATGGTGACGAACGCGGATCGACGGAGCGGTATCATAATATTTACAAGTCACCTAATATTCCCGCCAGCCAGCTCCGCGAACAGCACAGCACGCGTAGACTCAAGTTGGGCTCGCTGTGGCGCTTGATACCAACCAACGTCAAAGTGTAGAGACTGCGATCAAGGATACCTGCAAGCATTGCGAGTGGCGGCTGCGCGCTCTAAACGTGCGAACTAATCATGTGCATGTCGTGGTGTCTATCGGACTAACAAGGCCTGAGCGAGCTCTCAATGCACTTAAGGCAAATGCGACCCGCCAGATGAGAGAGGATGGCAATTGGCAGAAGTCGCGTAGCCCCTGGGCCGACAAGGGTAGTCAACGATATTTGTGGACTGAACGAAGTCTCGCGCTGGCTATCGATTATGTGATCAATGGACAGGGAGGTGATCTGCCGGACCTCGGATGACGGTGGCTTGAGTGAGGGCCCACCCGCTACTGCGGGTGGTACTGACCTGCTCTACACTCTACGCACGAGTTATCTTTCTGATTACTTCTCCAAATCGCGGGTCATCGCGCAGCGACTTCAGGTTTGGATCGTGCTCGAACAGCGGTTTGTTTTCATTTCCCAGGGCCAACGAACGTTGCAACCATTCGAACGCCTCGTCGCGTTCGCCTTCCAGTGCATAGACTGAGGCCACGGCGTACGCTATGTCCGGGTCGACTGCCGCGGTTCGCTTTACATCTTCGTTTAGTTCCGCGCGCGCGGCTTCGTGCTCGCCCTGCGCGCTCAGGCACATCGCCAGAAATGGCCGCACGCCGTGCAGGTTCGGATTCTGCTCCAGCACTGCGCGCAGAAGGTCCCGCGCCTCGTCGAACTGCCCGCCGTAATACATCGTGATCGCGCGAAACATCCTGAGCAGCGGATTATTCGGCTCGACCGACGCCGCCCGATCCAATTCACGCATCGCCTCTTCGGTCTTACCTTTATAGAGAAAGATCAGCGCGCGGTTATAGCTGACCACGACGAACGCTGCCGGATCCAGATGCACCAGACGATCGTAACTGCGCAAGGCGCGATCGTATTCGCCATCCAGCCGGTGCAGCGTGGCTTTGACAAAATGCACGACCGCTTCATTCGGCGCCTCGCGCCGCATGCGTCCAACTTCTTCGCGCGCTTTCTGCTTCTGCCCGCGCCAGAGATAGACGAAGACCATCAGCATGCGTGCTTCAATGATATTGCCGTCAATCGCCAGAGCTTTATTGAAAGCAGCCTCCGCGCGTTCAAAGTCTTCGGCCCCGCCCAAACCCTTGAAGACGCGATTCACGTGGCTGGCGCCGAGACCGTCATAAGCCAGGCCGAACTCAGGATCGAGTTCGATCGCGCGGCTAAAATGTTTTATGGCCGCATCGCAGTCCTCGGCAGCCACGGTGCGGAAGATGAAGCGTGCAAAGCGATCGCGGCCGCGCAGGAACTCATCATAAGCTTCCGCATTCACGGTCTTCGGTTGCGCCAGACCCGCCTGTTCGTCCGGACTCAACTCCAGCCGCAAGCCGTCGACGATGCGTTTAGTGATCTCGTCCTGCACCGCGATGATGTCATCGGCCGAAGCATCCACGCGATCGCTCCAGATAATCTCGCCGCTCTTTACGTCCAGCAGTTGCGCATTAACGCGAAAGTGTTCACTGACGGCGAGGAAGCCCGCCGACAACACGGCATCGACATTCAATTCTCTCCCGACATCGGCCGGATCAACCGCCTGGCCCTGATACTTCGACATGACCGAAGACGGACGCACCACCAGGGAGCGTATGCGTGCCAGTTCAGTAATCACCGCGTCAGCCAGAGAGAATTCGTAGAAACTCGACTCGGGATTGTTATTGAGATTCTTGAAAGGCAGCACTGCGAGACTCTTCTTTTCGCGATCCGCGATCGTGGTCATCGATCCTTCCTGCGGATCGGTTAGCCCCTTCGACGTAACCTGGGGCACGCTGGTCGGGGTCTCGGCCGCGCCGCCCAGCTTGCGCAGCCAGCGCATAGCGCGAGAAACGGGGCTACGCCCGCCGAGGTGACGGGGCGCGCTGGCCTCTTCAAACTGGGCCCCACCGGCAACTTCGTGCAGAACGTTGCGCAACTCGTCGCGCAGCTCGCCTATCTTTTGAAAGCGATCGCGGGGGTCTTTCTGCATCGCCTTGTCCAGAATCTGTTGCAGGCGCGCCGGCGTCGGGCCGGGCCGGGCAGTAGCGAGCGGCTTGGGCTGATCGTAAATCACGGCGTGACGCACATCGATGGTGGACTTGCCGCGGAAGGGCCAGGTGCCCGTCAACATTTCATAGAGCAACACGCCGGTCGAGAAAATATCGGCGCGCGCATCCACCTTATCGCCACGCGCTTGTTCCGGAGCGGCATAGGTGGCGGTGCCATACGGAACTCCAATTTCAGTCAGCTCAGTTTGATGAATGCCGCTCGCCGTTGCTTCGGTTTCATCCATCAGTTTGGCCAGACCAAAATCGAGGATCTTCACCTGGCCACTATCTGTAACCATGATGTTGCCTGATTTGATGTCGCGATGAATGATGCCGCGCGCGTGCGCAGCTGAGAGCGCGTCGGCGACCTGAATCGCTATGCGCAAGGCGCTTTCCATTTCCAGCGGCCGGCCGTTTACGAGTTGACGCACGTTGCGGCCTTCGACGAATTGCATGGTGATGAAGTGCAGGCCGTCAGCCTCGTCCATATCAAAGATGGTGCAGATGTTCGGATGATCAAGCGACGAAGCCAGGCGCGCTTCTCGTTCAAAGCGTTTCAGGTTGGCTTCTTTGACGGTGAGTTCAGGCGGCAGAACTTTGACGACAACGGTGCGGCCGAGCTTTTGATCCGTCGCTTTGTAAACCGTGCCCTGACCGCCGGCGCCGATCTTTTGAGTGATTTTGTAGTTGCCGAGGTTCTGCCCAATCATGCGGGCGTTATTTAACTCCGAACGGAGCGCAACTGCAATGAAAGTTGGACAGAAAGGAGTCGGAGGGGCAGCAGAGTCAGTCTATTTCTATGAGCAATGCTGAACGCCTTTCAACGGAAATCTCCGCGACGCAGAAATATTCAAAGCCTCGTTTATCGTAACGCTTTCCATGATGAAAAAACCCTGGACTGCCAACTTTCACGGAAAATCTGCTGCTCAGCTTGTTCTTCGATTCGTCTGGGTTCCCCGCAAAAATCTTGACACGTACCGGCTTCTTTGCTAAAACCCCCACTAGTCTCGATAAACTACTTCGAACCCATCAGATCGCGACCAGAAGGCGCCCCAAGTCGCACAGGCCTTCTCCCATTCACTGGTGGCAAATGTAAAGCAAACAAAGTGGAGGTGTCTTAAATGAAAGATCAAAAATCGTTTCTGTTAGTGATATTCGCGGCGCTCGTCTTTGTGTGTCTTCAGACGGCCGCATTCGGCCAGACGGATGGCAAATTGGCTAGTGTGTCGGGAGGGTCAAGCGTCCGGTGGGACGTGGCCGGCGCCAATTCGGGTGTGACCTTGATTGTCTCTGCGCCCGACGGCCGGACGTTCCGCAAAGAGCTTAAAGCAACCAGCTCGGTCGATTTGGCACTGATTGATAAACAGGGCGAACGATTGCCCGACGGAACGTACACTTATGAACTGCGCCTCGCGTCCGCCCCATCGGCCGCAACCAGAGGCCGCGGCAATGACGATGCTGCTTCAGAAGATGAGCGATCGGGCCGCAAGCGCTCAGCGGCGCCGGGCCTGGTCCAGTCGGGGTCCTTTGCAATTCTGAATGGACAGGCCATAGTCGGCGGAGCCGTTGAAGGCCAGCGCGCCGCGAAAACAACAACGCCGCTCAGGTCAACGGGAGTTGTTTCGGGAAACACTGTCACCAGACTCCGCAACCATCGTCTATCCCTTTTCTCAGCACCCGACGTAGTGACCCCGGACGACGAGGACATTCAGGGCAGCTTGTGCGTCGGGCTTGACTGCGTCAACAACGAGAGCTTCAGCTTTGACACGATCAGGTTGAAGGAAAACAACACTCGCATCAGCTTCAACGACACCAGCACCTCTGCCGGCTTCCCGACTAACGACTGGACGATCAGGGCGAATAGCTCCTCCAGTGGTGGCGCTAGTTTTCTCGCGTTCGTAGATCGAGGAACTACAGAGAGCGGCGACGAAACGGGCACAATCGTTTTTGAAGTTGACGCAGGCGCACCGGCTAACGCGGTCAAGGTGAGCAGCACAGGCAAGGTTGGATTCAGGACGGCCACGCCGGTGCTGGATCTGCACATTGCTACCACCGATACTCCGGCCCAACGGCTCGAGCAAACCAACGCCGGCGGCTTCACCGCGCAGACCTGGGACATTGCCGGCAATGAAGCCAACTTCTTTGTTCGTGATGTCACGGGCGGGTCCCGTTTGCCTTTCCGCATTCGGCCGGGAGCACCGACGAGCTCGGTCGATATCTCGGCAACCGGCAACGTCGGAATTGGCACAGCCAGTCCGACTGATAAGTTGACCGTATCACAGACCGGCGCAGAAACAGCCATCACCGTGACCGCGGACGACACGCAGCAAACAACACTTTACTTCTCACGCGCCGGCGTGAAAAAGGCTGCCATCTATCGCCCGGCCAGCTCGAACGACCTGCGGTTCAATATTGTGGGCGTGGGTGATGCGCTCACAATGCTTAGCTCAAACGGCAACATCGGCATCGGGACAACCGCCCCCGACCTGAAGCTGTCGGTTAGCGGAGACGCCGACAAGTCGGTCGGCGGAGGGTCCTGGCAGTTTTTCTCGGATGAGCGCCTGAAAAACATCAAAGGCCAGTTCAATAGCGGACTCAAAGCTGTCATGCAGTTGCAGCCCATCCGTTTCCAGTACAAGCGTGACAACGCCCTGGGTCTTTTGGCGGACCGGGAAGAAGTCGGGTTTGGCGCCCAGGCGTTGCAGAAGATCATTCCGGAAGCCGTGACCAGGAACGCAAACGGCTACCTGATGGTCAATAACGATCCGATTCTGTGGACGATGCTCAATGCTATCAAAGAGCAGCAGAAAGAGATCGCGGAACTGAAGGGACAAGTCCGAAAGTTGCGGGCCGCTTCGCACAAGCGAAGGAAATAGGGCGCGCATGACCCTCTAACCACGAAAGGCGCAAGCAGCACAAACGAATTCCTTCGTTTCGCTCTTGCGCCTTTTTTGTGCTTTGTGACTGCCGCGTTTACGTTCAGACGCAGCCAGTCAGATTACTCTTCACCTTCCTGGACCAGATCCAGAAAACCTTTTAACTCCAGAGCGCGCTTTTTGACCACTTCCATGCGCGCGTCAATCCGCATCGGAATGTACATCGTGCCTTGCATCGTGTCATAGACACTGTCGATAAACTTGAAATCCATATCCCGATACTTTATCCATTCAAGCTGCGCTGCTCTTAACACTTCTTTTTGGGCTGGCTTAAGAGCCCGCATCAACTCACCGTAATTCTTATTCAGTTCTTTGTCCCACGCGGCGTAAGCCTTATCCGTGCACTCAACCATGCCGGCGGTCGAACCATTCTTTTCAATGCAGGCGTCGAGCGCCTGATCGATTGGGTGCTGGGCGGGCTCCTGATATACAGAACCGCTCGCCGAAGCGAGCGGGTACAAGAGGCCAGTAAGGATTAGAATTAGAACCGCGAATGGCTTTTTCATCCAGGAAACTCCTCTGCTAAATAGGACCCACTCGCTATGGCGAGCGGTACTGTACCAAGTTAGTTTACAAACCTTCGCAGTTGCACGCTGATCGCGAAACCAATAGCGATGAAGGTGGCCAGCACGGAGGAAAGACCCGCGCTCATTAAAGGCAGCGGCACTCCGATCACGGGCAAGAGGCCCAGGGCCATGCCGACATTAATGAAAATTTGAAAGATAAGTCCCCCGACGATCGCCATGATCACCAGCATACCGGTGCGGTCGCGCGAGCGGCGGGCGTCTGTAATCAGACGCGTCAACAGCAGCGCGTACGATGCCAGCAGCAGCAGGCAACCGACGAAGCCGGTAGTTTCCGCCGTGACCGCAAAAATAAAGTCCGTGTGCGGCTCAGGGAGAAACTTAAGACTGCTCTGCGAGTACTCAGAGCCTCGGGCGCCGACCAATCCGCCTTCGCCTACTGTGACCATCGATTGCCAGGTGTGATAACCATAGCCGCGCTTGTCGGCATTCTCCGGATCGAGGATCACGTTGATGCGCTCGAGTTTGTATCCATGAAGCAGCCCGGTCTTTACTCCCACGGTGTACGCGAGCGGCGCGCCGGCAATCATCGCAAAGAGCACCGCGCACACAACCCACATTCGAATTGATGAGAGAAAGAGGACGATGGCCAGCAGCGGCAGGTAAGTAATGGCCTGGCCCATATCCGGTTCAAGCAGAATCAAGCCCATCGGCAAACCAAGGATCACGCAACCCATGAACAGTTCTTTCCAGGTCAGCAATCCGCTGCGATGCTTACCGAAATATTTCGCCAGCATTAAGACCACGGGGATCTTTACAAACTCGGACGGTTGGAATTGTCCTAAAGGGCCGGGCAATCTGATCCAACAGCGCTGGCCGTTGATTTTCATTCCGATTCCGGGTATGAGCACGATGACAAGCAACGCGAGTCCCAGGATGTAGAGGATCGGTGCTAGTTCAACCAGGCGGCGATAATCACTGAAAGCAATCGCCAGCATTGCCACGAAGGCTATGCCCAGACCGATCAGTTGCTTCTGCCAATAGGTTTCGGTTGGTTGTGCGTTGTGAATCTCCCACGCGCCAAAGCAGACGATGGCAATCGCAATTACGGCAATGAGCCAATCGAAGTCGCGTAGCTTACGTCTTTGCAGGATGGCAACCATAAAACAGCGGCAGAAATCAGCGGGCAGTAAGCAGACAGCTATCGAATTCGGATCGCGAGGCTGTTCACCGGGTTTTCTTTGGCCGGTCGAGTCTTGGCGTAGTAGACATCGTAAATCGCGCGCACGGAAGGCGCGCCAAAGCGCGAACCCAGGCCGGCGTTCTCGATCATCGCAACAACGGAAATCTCCGGCTTAAAGGCCGGCGCATACGAAACGAACCAGGAATGATCCTTGTGCTCGGAACCTTCTTTGCCCAGGCTCACTACCTGAGCCGTCCCGGTCTTGCCGGCGATATCGAATCCGGCCATCTTGATTCCGGTGGCGGTCCCAGCCACGTTTACTACCGACCACATAGCGTGAACGACAAGATCACTCTGATCGGTTGGAATAGGCAAAACCTTAGGTTGCGGCCGATCGAAAGTGCGCGCCGGTCGTTCTGGCCGGTATTCAGGGCGGGATGGATCGTTACCTACGGCCGCAATCGCGCGCACCTCCTTCAAAAGATGCGGGACGTACATCTTGCCTTTCGTCCCAATCGCCGAATGCGCGCGCAGCAAAGCAATCGGTGTCAGCACGTCCTCTCCCTGTCCGAACGAAGAATAGACCGTGTCGATGTCTTTCCATTCAGGATCGGTGGGATAGTTACGGGCCTTGAATTCGCGCGAAGGAGTGGTGCTGATAACTTCGTGCGGCAGGTCTATGCCGGTGCGCTTATTGAGATCGAATTCATCGACCATGGCCTGGATGCCTTCGAGCTTCATCTTCAGTCCCAGGCGATAGAAGTAGCCGTCGCAGGACTTCATGATGGCAAAATGCACATCGGGCGAGCCGTGATTTCCGCCCATGCAGCGGGTGAACTTGTTGCCGACAGTGATACCTCCACCGCAGACCAGGTTTGAACTTTGAATTGAAATCGCGCCCTGTTGCAGGCCCGCGGTGGCCATTAAAGGCTTCCAGGTTGATCCCGGCGGGTATTTCCCCTGAATCGCGCGATTGATCAGAGGCTTGTCCGGATCGGTCAACAATTTCTGGTACTCAGCCCGGCCTTCTTTCGAGGTGATGCGTTGCGAGAAGAGATTTGGATCATAGGTCGGAGCCGAAGCCAGGGCGAAAACCTCGCCGTTGTTCGGATCCATCGCGATGATCACGCCGCGGCCCTGCGGCGATTTACGCAACTGGTCTTCGGCGGCCTCCTGCAGCTTGAGATCGATCGTGGTCACAATATCCTGACCAGATTGAGGTTCGATCCTCTCAACTTCATTTTGAATATGGCCACGACTATCGACGATTACTTTCCGGTAACCGTCGCGGCCGCGCAGGTATTCGTCATAGACACTCTCGAGTCCTTCCTGTCCGATGATATCGCCTGGACGATAGCCCTTTTCGCGATACTCTGGCCGGTTCAATTGTTCCGGGCTGATCTCGCCGACGTAACCCAGCACATGCGCCAGCATGCCGTTGGCCGGATAACGCCTTTGCGGAGTTTGCTCGACGCGCAGCGCCGGCAGTTCCAACTGATGCGCGTCCACCCAGGCAATGTCATTCTGCGAAGCGTCTTCCTTGATTAGTATCGATTCAAACGCCGGTTGCTTAACCAACTGATCAAAGCGCTCGCGCAAAATCTCACCGTCAATCTTAAGTCCTTCGGAGAGCGGTTTTATTAGCAAAGAGCGATCTATATTCTTGGAGTCTTCACGCGAGAGAATCACGCTGTAGATCGGTTTTGAATCAACCAGCGGATTACCGTCGCGATCGAAGATCACTCCGCGCGGCGCGGGAATCGGCAGCAGGCGGATGCGCTGGTTCTCGGCAATCTCAGCATAGTGGGCGCCATTGATAATTTGCAGCAGGTAGAGGCGCACACATAGCAGGCTCAGGATGATCAGGACAATAGCCTGAATCAGGCGCAGCCGCACACGCAGGTTTTGTGAATCGTCAACAAATTTCATCGGCTTCTTCTACGCAGACCGCCCGTGCCGCCCCGAACCACGCGGCGGCGCACTGAAAATTGGCGCCGTTGCCGGGCCTTAGGGCTAAAGAAAGATTCGTAGGCGTAAAGCAAGATAGTTCCAGCGACCGTCGTCGCGATCAGTCTATACGACAAGGACTGAATAAACGGCATCGGCGACGTTTGCCCGAGCAATCGATGCATCCCCACATAGACGGCGTTGTCTATCAGACTGGCGCCCGCCAGAACCGGAATCCGCAGAATCGTCGTGTCCATCATTACTCGCGAGGCCACGAAATAGACTGCGAAGGCGGTCACTGTTTTTGAGAATCCGCCGGCACCCAACAAAGCCGGATGGCCACTGATGAAATCAGTCAGCAGTCCTGCCGCCGTGCCCACTATGAGAGCCTGTAGCGGTTCGCGTTGCAACGCGAAATACACCACGAGGATCAATGTGAGGTCAACATAGCCAAGCGGTTGCCAGACCGACGGCAGCGACGACTGCAAACCGACCGCCACAAGTAGCAACACAGCAATTGTCAGTTGACGCATAGCTTAAGTAGTGGGCAGTGGGCAGTGGGCAGTGAGCAGAAAGGTGGACGCCCTCGGCATTCGGCCATGTTGGTGCGAGCAAGCATCACCATATGTTTGTTCTTACTGTTCACTGCCTACCGCCCGCTGCTCACTTCTTTTCCTGCTCACCGCCCACTGCTCACTTCTTTTTCTTCTCAACATTGGGGAGTGCTTGATCGGGTTCGGTGCGTTGGGGCGGGCGATACATTAACACGGTAACTTCCTTCAAACGATCGAGTCCCGCGCCCGGTCGAATGCGAATAACTTGTGCCTGGGTGGCAGAGCCCGGTCTGACCTCGGCAATCGTTCCCACGTTGTATCCCGGCGGATAGATCGCATCCTGACCAGTGGTCGTGACCGCATCGCCTACTTGTACTTTTTCCATCCCGGAAACGTAACGCATTTCCAGCAAACCACTTTCGCCCATGCCTTTGATAGAGCCGAGAGCATTCGATCCGAGTTGACCGACGACCGCGCCGGCGCCGGACTTCTCGTCGGTGATCAGCATCACTTGGGCGCTCCACGGGCTGGTGGAAACAACACGGCCAACGATTCCTCCGCCAGTGACGACGGGCATGTTAACGTCGACACCCGACCAACGGCCTTTGTCGATCGTAACGCTGTCGAACCACATCGAAGGGTCGCGGGCAATTACGCGCGCCACCACCGACTGATACTCGCTTTTTTCATTCAGCTTGAGTAGCTTTTCGAGCCGATCGGCTTCCGCGGCACGTTCGCGCGTGTCGCGCAGTTCGGCTTGCATCTGATCGATTTGCCGGTGCAGTTGCTCGTTCTCAGTCGAAGCACGACGCAGTTCGCCGATATTCCCGAACAGGCCGCCGATCCAGTTTCCGACGCTCGACGCGCCCCGCTCAACTGGATAAGTGATGGTGTGAGCGATCGAGCGAATCTTGCGTTGCTTGGTGGCGTCGTCGCGCGCGTCGTAGGTCATCAAAGCGAAATTCAGCGCCAGCAGCCCGAACAGCCACCAGGGGGCGCGCTGCCGAATCTCTCTTTGAGTGCGAATGGCGGCCATTGGTTCATTGCCAATTGCCAATTGCCGATTGCCAATTTGTTCCAATCCCAAATCGGCAATCACAAATCGGCAATGATTCAGGTTCCGCTCGTCAGACTGTTGTCCCACTTCACCCGCTTGAGCAGGTCGAAGTCTGAGAGCATCTTGCCAGTGCCAAGTACAACTGAGGCCAAAGGATCTTCGGCCACGGAAACCGGCAGGCCGGTTTCGATCGAGAGCCGCTTGTCGAGGTTCTTCAAAAGCGCGCCGCCGCCGGTGAGGACAATGCCGCGCTCGACTATGTCGGCTGAAAGTTCCGGCGGTGTTCGCTCCAACGCCACGCGCACCGCGTTGATGATCGTGGATATGGAATCAGCCAGCGCCTCGCGAATTTCTTCGTCACTGATCGTGATCGTCTTCGGTATTCCTTCGATCAGGTTGCGGCCGCGAACTTCGAACGAAAGTTCTTCGTCAAGCGGGAATGCCGAACCGAGTTCGATCTTGATCGCTTCGGCCGTGCGCTCGCCGATCAGCAGATTGTATTTTCGTTTGATGTATTGCGTGATGGCTTCGTCCATCTCGTTGCCGGCGACGCGCACCGAACGTGAATAAACGATACCGCTCAAACTGATCACGGCGATGTCCGTGGTTCCCCCGCCGATATCGACAACCATGTTGCCGTGTGGTTCAGTGATCGGCAGGCCCGCTCCGATTGCCGCGGCCATCGCTTCTTCCACCAGATAAACTTCGGAAGCCTTGGCGCGATAAGCGGAATCCTCGACGGCGCGCCGCTCGACCTGAGTAATCTCGGACGGAATTCCGATGACGACTCGCGGACTCACCCAGGTTTTGCCGTTGTGAGCTTTGCGAATGAAATGCTGCAACATCTTTTCGGTAACTTCGAAATTCGCAATCACGCCGTCCTTCATGGGCCGAATCGCAACGATGTTACCCGGCGTGCGGCCGAGCATCTCTTTCGCGTCGCGGCCGACGGCCTCGACGGCGTTCGTCACTTTGTTAATCGCGACGATCGAAGGTTCTGAAACGACAATGCCGCGGCCTTTTGCGTAGACCAAAGTGTTGGCAGTGCCCAGGTCGATCGCCAGGTCGCTGGAGAACAGACTAAAAATAGATTTAAAAGCCATCTGGAAGGGTTTTCCTGACTGTAAAATGAATTCGCCTGAAATCTGAGCGGTCAATCCCGGCGCTGGTTAAGAGCTGCGAGATTTCGCGAAGTCGGTTGGCAAATCCGCAAAAAACTTACTGAGCAGAACCAGATATTTAAGATACAACGATCTTCGCGGTAACGCTATCACGAAATTAACTTCTCGCCGGGAATTCTTTGAAATTGTGGAGAGTCAACCAAAGCACGCACTGGACCTTCGTCTTTGCCCGCAGTTTCGGGATCAGAGCTGACGCGGACACAGTTCTTACTTGCGGCCTTGGCCTGATACATCGCCCGGTCGGCACAGGCGATCAGTTGCTGTGGAGATAACGCATGGATGGGAAATACGGCGACGCCGAAACTCGCCGTTACCGAGAACTTCAAGCGGCGTCCGCCCGTAAAGCGATAGGCCTCGATCTTGGCGCGAATGCGTTCGGCGACCTGGACGGCCTGATCGATGCCGGTTTCGGTAAGGATAAGCACGAACTCGTCGCCGCCGTAACGCACGACGCAATCGGTGTCGCGCACTGAAGGCAGGACCACCGCGGCGACTTCCATCAACGCGTGTGAGCCGGCCAGATGCCCGTGCAAGTCGTTGATTCGTTTGAAGTCGTCGAGATCGAAAAACAAGGCCGCGACGTTTGAACGATAGCGCCGGGCGCGTTTGATTTCATTGACCAGGAACTGGCGCAGGTAACGAGCATTTCGCAGCCGGGTAAGATCGTCGGTCAACGACAGTCGCTCCGCCTCGGCGATGCGGACTGAATTCGCCAGCGCGGCGGCGATGGGAATCGTCAGCGTGGCAAGTAATTCGGCTTCCGAGCGCGAGAACGATCGGCCACCCGGACGAGCCCGCATGCCTTCCAGTACCCCAACAACTCTGTCTCCGCTGACCAGCGGCAGCGCGATCATGCGACGGCGTTGTTCGATTTTTCGGATCAATTCAATTCTGGTCGCAGCTTCGTGCGCGGCTTTTGAGCCGGGTGCGCACGGTGATTCCATCTCCGCGAGCAATTCGTGTTGCCACTCTTGATCGAAGTGCAGACCTCCGGGATGGTTGAAGCTGCGTGCAGCTAAAGGTTCCAACTTTACCGCATCGGGCCCGCTGCTTTGCGTAACCAGAAAAATCGACCAATGATCGGCAGGCACCAGCCGGGCGACTCCAGCGAGTGCGGCCAGGCCGGCTTGCTTTTGATCCGAGGCGAGATGAAGCGAGGTCAGCAGCGCGAATGCCCCGCGCAGGTGTTGACTGCGAACAGACTTCGGCAGAGAAAAAATACGACTGTCCGGGAGAGGCCGGAACCCTTCCGGCAATTTCAGCTCGCCGGTTCCCATGACGTCTTCTACTTGCCTAAGCAGCGCCGGCAACTGAGTTGGACTATCTGCGACGGTGCGAAAGCCGAGCTGCTTCAAAGCTTGATTATCCGGCTTGGCGAGATCGTTTCGACCAGACCCAGACAGTTCCCGACGGCAGGCAACAATTGAGACGTCAGGCCAGAAATTTTTCGCCCGGCTAACGACCAGACCCAAATCCTCAAGACTCGCGCGAGGCGAGACTTCGTAGAGCACGGCCAACGCATGCGGCGAATTTTCGGAGCACGCTTCGGCCGACGGCCTGGCTTTGCTCAGGTCGTGCATCGAAACGGTGATGCCTGCTGAATTCAGGCTTTCAAGGAGCTCAACCGCCGGCGCTGTTTCGGCGTCCGTGAGCAAAATGACCTGCTTTTTCATCCGGCGACCTGGTCCTCCAGTTCGTAACCATTAGCTGAGGATTCTTCGCTTGCCGGGGCTGGCTCTTGAGTGAGATCGATTTTGGCGACTAGCTGGATCCATTGAGCGGGACGCGGTACTGACTGCTGTTACCCTGTAAATCGAACGCTTCAATTGTTACTTCCCGCATCCCGGGTGGAGTACTTACCTGGATTTGAAAAAGACCATCACCGGCGGCCGTGGCTTCACGTCCCGCGATGCGAATGCTGGCGCCCGGTGCAGTCATGCCACGAATGATGAACACGTTGCCGCCAAGGTAGACAGACGACAGTTTCGAGACTGGTACGGCAACGATGTTGGCGCCGGGTGTGGTAACTATGAATTTGAGCGGCTCGCTCCAGTCACTCGTCTGTCCCGAAGATGCGGTCGCGCGAATGCGCCAGAAGTATGATCCCGGGCGCAGGTCGCTGGCATTGAACTGGGTCACAACCAACTGATCGCGCTCCATAACTTTTCCGGCCGGGACAAAAAAAGGCGAAGTCGCAACCTCTACTCGATAGTAAGAGGGGACTCCTGATTGTGGCTTTTGCCAACGCAGGGGCACGGTCGCCGAACCGTTACCAGTCGCGAGAATTTTCTCCAGGTCATGCGGGTGCAAAGGTTGCGGTACATCCAAAAGACGCTGAGGCTTGGAAATCGTTCCCGACTGATTGACCGAAACATATTCGCCGCCTTGCAGAGACAAACGCTCGCCGGCGTGATTGGCGCTTACCACGGTACCGCTGTTGACGCGGATTTCTTCGGTGCCTTCAGGGTTAACGCCGAAGCTCGCGGCCGTCTGCCCGCTGATCTGATTCTTGGTCTTGGGCGTCTCGATCACATTCTTGTTGTCTTCACTCTGTGGCTGTGTTCGGATCAGCATCTGCCCGCTGTCAACTACTACGTGAACGTTGGAGCGCTTGCCGTCTTCCGCGCTGGCGTTGTCGCGAATGATGATGGTGCTGTTCGGTCTGACGACTACAGTCGAACCGTCGGCCATGCTGATGCGCGCGCGCCCGTCAGCCTGCGTCTGCACCGTATCGCCGGGATAAAGTTGCACGTCATTATTAGCGACTACCACCTGGCGAGTGGAGGATCGAATCACACGCACGTCACCTTCGAAAGACATGAAGCGCGCGCCCGCCAGCGGATCAGAATGCAGGGCAACACTCTTGAAAGGGCTGCCATACTTCCAGACATAGAGCGCGGCGCCACCCGCGATGACTGACACAACCAAAATCAGCACGGCAAGGTAGACGGCGCGCTTTTCAATGACCCACCAGTCGAGGTCGAAGTGGTTGACTCTAGATGCCATCGGTCTTAATTCAATTGAAGGGTGAAGATGGAGCAGCCGGGGAGTGGCTAACTTACGCCAACACAGATTAACACACCGCTGTGTCAGCGTTCAAGAGGGTTATTTTATTGAGGTTTGTTCGGATATTAGCGGGCCCATTGTCGGTCGTGTCCTGACATAAATTGGATTTGAGATGATCCAGGGCTGACCTTTGAGCGGTCGGGGAAGCGAATCGAGGTAAGCTTCGATCCGGAAAACGCCGGGAGTTGTGAGCGCGAAATCGGCGCTGGCCCCGGATTTCTGATCGATCACGCTGCCATCTTTGAAGAGCAGGAAAAGACTATTTAGCGGCGCGCTGGCTCTCAAGGTCAGTTCATTCGTCATGGCGATCTCGTCTCCCATGACTTTCTGTTCGGCGCCGTTAACAGTGAAGCTGAATCCCCGGGCATCGCCGAAGATGTCGAACGACAAGTAGCAATGGCCCAGCGCGATCGCCTCGAGCAAAGACTCGCGGCTGAGTCCCTTGTCCTTCTTAATCAGCACGTGCGTGCGCACGGTACGAAAACTTCTTTCATAAGGATCGAGTTTGACGCCGAACCATTGTTTGCCTGAAGCATCATTCAAGCTGACGCCGACATTTGAGTGCGCATCGTTGCCGGCGATCGCTGTCAGTGTGCGATTGCTGGCAGCGATGGCGCCATCCCAACGTCTCAGATTCTCAGTTGGGCGCGCGAAGAAATTCGCGAACATCAATTCCGGATAACTGCCATACGACCACAGCCCATCAAAGAACATCACGACTGGCTTGATCTCGCGAGTGTTGGTAAAAAGATTGTAGACCTCAACGCCATCGACAGAGCTTGTCTGCCAGTTTTGCGAGTCCGCCGGGTAGGCTGCGAAAGAGAGTCCGCCGTTTGATCTTTGTCTGTCGACAACCTCCTGCGTTGTTTTCGTCACGGTTGATGCCGCATCGGTTGAACCTGGAATCAGCAACAATCGATCGCCGCTGGAGGTCGCGACCTCGCTGCCATTCATGAAGAGAACGCCGCCGTGCATTCCATTAAGCGTCATTGCCGCAGTATCGAAATCCTGCTGCGGATGTTCGGTCATGATCACGAAATCAAGTTGGTTTGCTTTAGCGGCGGCGATGAGTTCGGCAAAGTTCCCGGTGCTGTGCCCGCCCAGAGATGAGTGAACGTGTATGACGCCCTGGTAATCGAGGAATTGGGTTTCGGTTGAGGGAAGGACTCTTTGTGAAGCAAGTTGCTGAATCGTGTTGCGAAGTCGCCTGAGACGATAACGACGATAGGCAAAAGGAATCTGGGAGAGGATGATGAGGCCCAGGATTGCGATAAAAATTCTTCGCTTCATGAATGGAGCACCGAAATCTTGTCGGCGGTTCGCGAGCATCCCTGCTCGCGATTTCGCTGTAAACAACAAAACCGGCAAGCGCCGGCGGACCGCAGGCGGGATGCCTGCGCTCTAATCAATCCTCGAAATCGACTTTGGCCATGGTTTCAGTAATGCCGCGGCCGAACTCAACCACTCTAACGTGATCGGGATGAACGGTGTAGGCGTCGAGCGCCGCGCGATCGCGGAAGATCGCCACCAGACCGGTATCGTACGACTTTGGCGAATGCAGCGTATCGACGCCTACTGAAAAGCTTTCAATACCCGGGACGACAGAGTGCAACGATCTCAATTGGCTCACGTGATCATCACGAGTGTCTTGCGAAGTGTCACTGCGATATTTCCAAACGACGATGTGGGTCAGCATGTTGTTGTCTCCGGTGTAGCAAAGACTTCAGTCTGTGTTACGCACCGATCACAGACTAAAGTCTATGCTACTTTAAAAATCGATCGAACCATGCCAGGGTGCGCTCTAATGCATCAACACGATGTTTGGGTTCGCGCAGGCCGTGGCCTTCTCTGGGATAACGCACCAGCACAGTTTCCACGCCACGGCGGCGAAGCGCCATGTACATCTCCTCCGCTTGGGTGATGTGCACATCGTTGTCCTGTTCGCCGTGAATGAACAGCGTCGGTGTCTGCGCTTGCTTGACGTAACGCAGCGGTGACCACTGCCACAATAGATCATAATTGTCCCAGGGAAAGCCGCCGAACTCAGCGTGAATCAAATCCTGGTAAAGCGAGGTTGAGTAGAAGCTAACCAGATTGCTGACGCTGGCCGCCGACACAGCGGCTTTAAAGCGCGGCGTCTGCGTGATGATCCAGTTCGTCATAAAGCCACCATAGCTTCCGCCTGTGACCCCCATCCGATTTGGATCGATCCACGAGTAACGTCGCAAGGCTTCATCGACTCCGGCCATCAGGTCTCGGTAATCGCCGCCACCCCATTCGTTGATCGTGCCGTCGGAAAACTTCTGGCCATAGCCGCTCGAGCCGCGCGGATTCAGATAGAGCACGGCGTAACCACGCGCGGCGTAAACCTGGAACGTCGGATTGAAAGCATAACCATACATTCCATGAGGTCCGCCGTGGATGCTCAGAATGAGTGGGTACTTGCGATCCTCGCGCCAACCGATCGGCTTCATCAGCCAACCTTGAACCGGAGTCGCGTCGAGGCCTTTGAAGGTGAACTCATCCGGGTCGGACAATTGAGCACCGGCCGCCAGCGACTCGTTGTGGGCAGTCATGGGCCCGTCAAAGCAACAACCGAATGGCGGCGAAGTTGTCCAGATTTCCGCGGGATGAAGGGGAGTAGTTACGGTGAAACACAGTACGTCTGAGCCGTTGGCAGTGATGCTAAAGCCTGTTACCTGCATTCCTCGAACTTCAGCGCGCGGTAAGGGAGCACCCCGTCGCCTGACAGGTGAAAATGAGGGAAAGTCTTCAGGCAGGGTAAGCGGCACGGCCGGTCCTTCGAGGGTGACGAGATAGACTAATGATTGACCACGATCGCCGGCGATGAATTCAATTCGAGACTTGTTGGCCCAATGTGGACTGTGGGCGCGGCGATCCAGCGAGGCCGTCATATCGCGCCGTTCCAATCCCGCCGCATCGCTCACCCAGATATGCGTGTCCTCCGCGACGCTATCGATCGTCGTGACGTCGCGCTTGGTGGCCGTGTAAGCGATCCATTTTCCATCAGGCGACCAGGCCGGCTCGTACTCGCATCCGACGGTGTTGGTGATCTGGCGAATTTGTCCCTGTAGATTGGTCGCGAAGATATCCGAGTTGTTGTTGGCCTCTGGATCAAGTTCATGGTTGGAAAGGAAAGCAATCTCGTCGCCCTTTGGGCTGAAGCTGAGTGCGTGATCATAGAACCGGCCTGAGGTGAGTTGCCGCGGTTGAGGGGCATCGACATCCGCGATCCAAACGTGCGTCCGCAAGCGATCGGAAAATGAAGTGCGCGACTTGTATTGGATGCGATCGATGACGCGTGGATCGTCACCTTTGCTGGATGCATCGTCGGGCTCCTCACCGGCTGAGACATAAGCGATCATCCGCGAGTCTGGCGACCACGCCAACGACTCTCCCGCATAAGTAATGAAAAAATTTGTGTCTCGCACCGCGGCGATCAGTCGCGGGATTCGCCGATCGATTCCAGTAACCCAAATTCCGTGCTGTCCATCGTGAGTTGAAACGAAGGCAATGTTCTTTCCATCCGGGGACCAGCGCGGATTCGAGCCGCTCCATCCCGGCAGTAGCAGTGGCCTGCCGGTAATCCTTGGGAATTCCCAGTTGCGGCGCTGCTCAGGTTGGCGGCTGGTGGGCGGCACGTTGGTGAATCTTTCGCCGGCGCGCACCAGCCACAGCGCGCTGACCGTTTGATCGCCTTCAGTAGTGGAAACCGTGTAGACGATCCAGTCACCGTTGGGGGATATCTGCGGGTCGCTGACGTTGGCAACGCGAAGAATGTCTGCGGGCGCCAGCGCGCGGCGTGATTGCGCGTGGAGTGAAGCGCAGAGCGAGAGGACGCTTAGCAGGCTGAATAAAAATGCCCCGGCTATCGCTCTTAGTATTGGGTTCATGATCGTTCTCGTTATGAGGTCAGTACCACCCGCGTGAGCGGGTGGATCAACCACTCAACATCGAGGCTGATGAGTGATACACCGTGGCTTGAGTCTCAAACCCACCCGCTCACGCGGGCGGTACTGACCTCACGCCGATGCCGGCGAAAGCAGTCTCAGTTGCTCGTTCAGCAATTCCCACACCTGCCGTACGTGCCGCTCCGTCGTCCGGATATTCCCAATTGAGAGTCGCAGCGTGAGCTTATCATTCAGCTTGGTATGGGAAAGGAATGCCCTGCCGGTCGCGTTCGTGCCGTGCATGATGGCTTCGTTCAACACATCGAGACGTTTCGCTTCAGTTTCTTCTGTTTCGTCCTGGCCCTGCGGGCGAGCGCGGAAACATACGAGCGCAAATGGCGTCGGCGCCATGAGCTCCCAATCAGTTGATTCTTCTACCCACGAAGCGAACAATTGGGCCAGCCGGCAATGCTCGCGAATGCGCGCTGCCAGTCCTTCATGGCCGAAGTAGCGAATGATCATCCAAAGCTTCAGGGCGCGAAAGCGTCGGCCCAACTGCACGCCATAATCCGATCCGCTGCGAACGTTTGCCTGCTCAGGCGTGCGCAGATATTCCGGTACGAGCGAAAACGCGCGACCAAGAAGATCCATGTGCCGGCAATAAAGCACTGATAGATCAAAAGGCGTGAACAACCACTTGTGCGGATTGAGCACCAGCGAGTCTGCGCGTTGACAGCCGTCGAGGATGTGACGCATTTCGGGAACAATCGCGGCCGACCCTCCATACGCCGCGTCGACGTGCAGCCACATCGCGTTTGGCTCGCAGACTTTCACGATCTCGGGTACCGGATCGATGCTGGAGGTTGAAGTCGTGCCCACGGTCGCAACTACGCAGAACGGGAGAAAACCGTTGCGCTTGTCTTCGTCAATCGCTTTCCTAAGCGCGTTCACATCCATGCGAAATTCGCTGTCGGATGGAATCTTGCGCAGAGCGCGCTGACCCAAACCCAGAGTAATAATTCCTTTGTCGATTGAAGAGTGCGATTGATCGGACGCATAGACGCGCAGCAGAGGTAGATCTTTGCGCCCGCTCATGCCCTCTTCGCGAATGCGCAGCTCGACACCTTCGCGCGCGGCGGCGATCGCATGCATGCTTGAAACTGAAGCCGTGTCGTAGATGATGCCGCTCATCCCTCTGTCAAGACCGATCATCTGTCTTAGCCAGTCGAGCACTACTTCTTCCAACTCAGTCGATGCAGGTGAAGTGCGCCAGAGCATCGACTTCACATCGAACGCGGCGCTCAACAACTCGCCAAAAATTCCGGGGGCCGAAGTCGACGTGGCGAAGTAGGCGAAGAATGAAGGATGGCTCCAGTGGGTTAGAGCGGGAACGATTAGTCGATCGATATCAGCGAGGATTGCTTCCATCGGCTCGCCGTCTTGCGGAGGTGCGGCGGGCAGTTGGGCTTTTAGATCGCCGGGTTCGATCTGAGCCAGCACCGGCAGGTCTTCGATGTGTTCGAAGTAGTTCGCGATCCAGTCGACGATCTCGTGACCGAAACGGCGGAATTCCGCGGCGGACATGTCGCCGGTAGGTGGAGCTTGATTGGTTGGTTCTCTTCGAGTGTCAGACATGTTTTCCTTTGCGTCTTTGCGCCTTTGCGTGAATTACAAACCATTCACCACTCGCGTGATACCATTTTTGATAAGCTCAACGTTGAAGTTGATTAGTAGTCCAAGTCTCTTGTCAGTTAGTCGAAGGTAGGTGAGCAATTGCTTCTTATGTACAGGGGCGATGGCTTCTACAGACTTAATCTCGACCACGACTTTGTCCTCGACAATCAAATCTGCGCGAAAACCAATATCCATTCTGACGTTTTCGTAAACTACTGGGATGGCCTGCTGGCGCCGAACCCGTAAACCGCGCTTTTGAAGTTCGTAAGCCATGATCGTTTCGTATACAGACTCAAGCAAACCTGGCCCGAATGTCGTGTGGATCTTGAAGGCAGCGTCCACGATCTGCTTCGCGATTTCGTTCTCAGTCATAACTCACGCAAAGGCGCAAAGGCGCAAAGGACGACATCAAAATCCCAGCGGCTGCAGCGGTCTTGGCTGCGTGCCTTCGAAGAACCAGCTTGCGCCCACGCGCAGACGATGATGCCAGGTCGGCAGGCGCGCCGTGTACATCGCGAAGCGCGCCTGACGCGCGAGCGGACCGCTGATCACTTTACCGGCAGAGAGGACCGCCGCGTGTTCCGTTCCGAGGCTGACTGCTTCTCCGAGTTCGACGAAATGTTTGGTCTTTAGTTCCTTGCCTTCGATAAATGCGCGCACGTTGCGGGCGCACAAGCCTGACTCCTGGTTCGCCAGTTGGGCAGTCCCCGCCAGGGTTGGCACAACGTCCGGATAAAAGGCCACGTCACCGAGTGCGAACACGTTTGGATAACCGCGCAGTTGCAAAGTTCGTTCGACCAGTATCAATCCGCGCCGGTCCTTTTCAATTTTGAGGCTCTCAACCAGCGGATTGACGCGCACGCCCGCGACCCAAACGACGGCCGCAGTCTCAAGGTCAGTATGTTGCTGATTGTGCTCGAGCGTGATCGCCTGATCGGTCACGCGGACGACACGTGTCTGTGTATGCACTTCGATCCGTGATTCGTGCAGAGCGGCTTCGACGAACTTGCGCAGCTCTTCGCCCATTCCGGGCACTAGCCGATCAGCCATTTCAATTATCAACACCCGCGGCTCGCCTTTGAGGGCACGGCGCTTCACCGCATCGCGCAAGAGATCGGCCATCTTGGTTGAGAGCTCGACGCCGCTGGCGCCGCCACCGACGACGGCGAACGTCAGCGCGCTGCGCGTGTCCTGTGGCGCCGCATCGGGCTGCACGTGATCGAGCGCTGCGGTCATCCTTCGGCGCAAATTATTGGCGTCGTTTAAGGCGCGGAAGGGCAGCGCAAATTGTTCCGCTCCTTCGACACCCGCATAGTTGGTCACAGCGCCGGGGGCAACTACGAGCACGTCGTATGAGAGAGATTCTGCGCGGCCAGCCACCGTCACCGCTCGGGCGTCAAGGTCGATGTTCGTGACCGTACCCTTTAGGAAGCGCACCTTATCGTCGAGCAGTTCCTTGCAGTCGGGCGCGATGTGCCAGGCTTCTACTTCGCCGCTCAGGTACTCGTAGAGCATCGGCTTGAACAGAAAATGGTCTTCATCATTGATCAGCGTGATTTCCCCGGCGCCGTCCAGGTCGAGGGCCGTAAACAGACCGCCAAATCCGCCGCCAATGATTAGAATTCTCGCTTTGCTTGCTGTCATAAGTTGTCGATTTTGCCTCTTTGATTTGGAGCGGCAAATCTTATCAGACAAAGTTGAGAGGCGCACGGGTGATGAAGTCAGTACCACCTGCGTGAGCGGGTGGATCATACTCTCAACCTCGAATCTCGGTGCTTGAGTGTCGCACCCACCCGCTCACGCAGCGGCTACTTGAGGCATACCTGTGACCTATGTGTCGCGCGCAAAGCAGTGGCGGGCGAGGGCGCCCGCGTTGCCAGTAAGGGAGGCATCGTGGTTTCGAAGGCGCATGGCCATGCCGCACAAGCCCTCAACTGGACACCAACGCGACCGAAGTGTTAAGTTCTCCCTCGTAATTTCAAGTTTTTGCGGTTTGCCTTGACAGGGTTTACTGCGGTCTGGGAGGGCCATTTTTAGCAGTGTTAGCAAGAGAAGCGAAAGAAAAGATTGTGACCGACTATCGGGCACATGAGACGGATACGGGTTCCGCCCCGGTCCAAATTGCGTTGTTAAGCCAGCGAATCAACGAACTCACCGAGCATTTCAAGATCCACAAGAAAGACAATCATTCTCGTCGCGGCCTGCTAAAGATGGTCTCGCAGCGACGGAGTTTGCTCGATTATTTGAAGAAGACGGACATTCAGAGCTACCACACAGTCGTGGGACGGCTGGGACTGCGCCGTTAGTTTCCATCAATAATTGTTGGGCGAAATATAGAACAAAAAGCAACGAGACAATCTTCGAGTCTCTGATTTAGACAAAAGCACGCGTCTTTCGAAGAGCCTGAGCCCGAGCCGAACGTGACGGCGATTTAGGGAGCCAGGCGACGCGTGCGGCCTTACAAAATCCGAAGGCGGCAAAGAGCTTCACGGCCAGGCTCTCTGCCGCTTTCTCTTTTTTCGGAGTGCGACGCACTCCATTAACTCAAACCAAAGCGCAGCGGATGAGACGTTGCGTGCCTGCCCTCGGCGGCAGGTGTTGTCAGAAGGAGACGAACGAAAATGACAGTTAAGAAGTATCTCAAGGAATCGATTCGAGTTGGCGAACGCGAGCTCAGCGTGGAAGTTGGGCGCGTGGCTAAGCAAGCCGACGGATCCTGTGTGATCCGCTACGGCGACACGATGCTTTTGTGCGCTGCGGTTGGCGCGTCGACACCCCGCGAGGGCATCGACTTTTTTCCGCTCACGGTTGAATATCGCGAAGCGAATTATGCAGCCGGACGGATCCCCGGAAACTATTTTCGGCGCGAAGGCCGGCCCACGGAAAAAGAAGTGCTGACCAGCCGAATGATTGACCGGCCTTGCCGGCCGCTCTTCACTGAGGGTTATCGCAATGAAACGCAGGTGATTGCTTCAGTGATCTCTGCCGACCCGGACAACAATCCGGACGTGGTGGCAATCACCGGCGCCTCGTGCGCGCTTTATCTTTCCGACATTCCTTTTACCACTCCCATCGCGGGTGTGCGTATCGGGCTGATCGACGGACGTTACATTGTTAATCCGACTTACGACGAGATCCGTGAATCAAAACTGAACCTGGTTGTGGCCGGAACCGAAGAAGCGATCGTGATGGTCGAAGCCGGCGCTGCTGAAGTATCTGAGGCGATCATGGTCGAGGCTCTGATGCTCGCGCACAAAGAGATCAACCGCCTGTGTCGTTGGCAGAAAGAACTCTACAAGGCTTTGGACATTCAAAAGCGGCCGGTCGAAGCACCCGTGCTGAACGAAGAAATGATCGGCGAGATCGAACGCAATTATGCCGAGCGTTTACGCGCCGCGTTGGATACTTCCGGCCAGGAAAAACGCACGAGTTATGCGGCTATCGATGCGCTGAAAAAGGAAGTGGTTGAAAGCTATCCCGAGGATCAGCTGGAAAAGCGGTTGATGGCCAAGAAATCTTTCGATCATCTCAAGGAAAAGATTTTCCGCGACGATATTCTGAATCATCGCCGCCGGCCTGATGGCAGGCGCTTCTCGGAAATTCGACCAATTAGCTGCGAAGTTGGTTGGTTGCCGCGCACGCACGGCTCGGCGCTGTTTACTCGCGGCGAGACGCAGGCGTTGGTGACGACGACGCTGGGCACCAAAGAAGACGAGCAGTTCATGGACGATATTGAGAAGGGCGAGGTCAAGCGACGCTTCCTGCTGCATTATAACTTCCCGCACTATTCGGTCGGCGAAGTAGGACGTTTTGGTTCTTCGTCGCGGCGCGAGATCGGACATGGCGCTCTGGCGCGCCGGGCGCTTGAGCCGGCTCTCCCTGATGACACGGTATTTCCTTACACGATTCGTATTGTCTCGGACATTACTGAATCGAACGGTTCGTCGTCGATGGCCAGTGTATGCGGCGGGACGCTTTCCATGATGGATGCCGGCGTGCCGATGAAAGCTCCGGTTGGCGGCGTGGCGATGGGTCTGGTGATGGAAGGAAACAAATACGCGATCCTGACCGACATCGCCGGCGCGGAAGATCATTACGGCGACATGGATTTCAAAGTTTGCGGTACGGCCGAGGGCATTACCGCATTGCAAATGGATATCAAGATCGCCGGCGTCAATTCACAGATCATGGCCGAAGCTCTCGAGCAAGCCAAGAAGGGACGGCTGTACATTCTCAACGCGATGCAACAGGCGCTGGCTGAGCCGCGTAGAGAGATTTCCCAGCTGGCGCCCAGGATCATCAAGATCAAGATCAATCCCGATAAGATCCGCGACGTGATCGGACCAGGCGGCAAGGTCATTCGGGCTTTGGTTGAAGAGACCGGAGCGAAGATCGACGTCGAGGATGATGGCACGGTTTCGATCGCGACTGCCGACAGTGCAGCCGCCGAAGCTGCGGTCGCTCGCATCCGCGGAATCACTGCCGAAGCAGAAGTCGGCGCAACCTATGTCGGCACGGTGAACCGGATTGTGGACTTCGGCGCTTTCGTCGAAATCTTCCCCGGCACTGACGGGCTGCTGCACATTTCAGAAATCGCAGATCGACGCATCCGCGATGTCCGGGATGAGCTGCGTGAAGGCCAGCAGATCATGGTCAAGTGCATCGGCAAAGACGGCAACAAGATTAAGTTGTCGCGCAAGGCCGTGCTCAAAGATGAGAACCAACAGGGCGGCGCACCCGCGCCTGTCGAAGAAGAAGAAGAGGAAGAGGAAGTACGCTAGCAGCAGACGCAGCGGGGTGGGGCCGGTGACTGCCCCGCCCGCTTCATCTCAGTCTCAGAAGCCCGCGCGTAAGCAAGGGCAACGTTCATGGCTTTGGCCTATAATCATTACCCGAATCTCTGACTCACCAGACGGGCCCTCCCTCAACGGTCGAGCTTCTGAAACCCGCCTCGCAATTGGCCTAAATCCTTTTCTGAAACTGGAATACCCTCCTCATTAGCTCTCTTTCCTTAACAGGTAACACAAGCCCCCAAGGGTTTTGTAGGCTTGTACCCACGGCAGGCGTTCTCGTTGTGTCTCTGAAATCGAAGACTATTTAGGCGTTTAGACATAAAGGAAGAGCCAAAAAGCCGTTTGAAAGTCTTGAGGAGGGAGTTCCTAACCAGATGAGGACTCGAGTATTTCGAACTATCGCGACGTTCTGTAGCTTGCTCCTGTTAGTCGCTGTTCCGGTGCAGGCCAGTCCAATCAAATTCGCAGACGTCGTGAACGTAATGGGCGACCTGCAAAACGGCGGCCAGCTCCAACGCATTCGGCTGCGGGCAGTCCCGCAGGATCCGAGTGTGCCGGGCACTGCGGCTACCGCAACAAAATCTTCAGCCGCTCCGGTTGCTCCCGCTGCCGAGGGGGATGCTCAGTTGGCTTCCTCGTCTCTCGTTGCCAGCCAGGCGATCGCGCCGACGGTGGTTCCGGGAATTGAGGTCGCACCGCAACAGCAGCAAGGCGACATTCAGGTCTTTGAACAGGACAACGTCGACGGTACAATTTGCGATTGCGGCGAGATTCCGCCGGTAGGCGGCGGTTTTCCCAAGTGGCCGTTCCTGGCGCTGATTCCGCTGATCTGCGTGACCGGCGTCTGCTTCCATCACGAGAAGCCTCCACCGGAGGAAACCGTGACCCCGCCCGTACCTGAACCGGCGTCGTTGTTGTTGTTCGGTTCTGGAATCGTGGCCCTGAGTGCCAGTGCGCGACGTCGCTACGCGAAGATCCGCGCCAGCAAGCAAGCAGCAGCCACGACGGAGGTCTAACGATGAACACGAAAAAATTCATGGTTGCCATGCGCCCAAACTCAGCCCTTATCAAAGCTGCGGTCACTATCATGATCGCCCTGACCATCGGTCTGGCTTGTACCCAGACAACTGCCTACGCCGCCAAGAAGAAAAAGGTGAAGTACGGCACGATCGAAGTCTCAACCAACCCCGGCGGATTTCCCTTACGTATTGACGGGAAGCCTGAAGGCGACACCTCGACCACGGTCCGCGTGATCGAGCTCGAGCCCGGCCGTCACAATCTGGAAATCCTTCTGCCCAACGGTGGACGTTGGGTGCGTGATTTCGATGTTGAGCGAGGACGCAAGCTCTGCCTCAATCTTAACTATCATCCGAAGAAGTACACGATCACCAAGTCTCCATGCCCCTACCCGGTCAACATCTCTGCCCCGGTAAGCGTTAATGACGGCGATTTGATCACGTTCACTTCTGACGTCGCGTACAACGGCTCAGCACCGCTTAACTACACCTGGACGGTATCGCCATCCGAAGCCAGAATTGTCAGCGGCGCCGGCACGGCCACGATTACGGTGGACTCCACCGGACTCGGCGGCCAGCGCATAAGTGCGACGCTGGTGGTTGACGACGGTTCGGGCGATGCGTTGTGCCGCCAGCGGGCTCAGGGCTATACCGAAGTCGTTAAGAAGATACAGCCTCCGCCTGAGTGCAAACCATTCGACGCATTCCAGTCCGTGGCCTTTGACGATGACAAGGCGCGTTTTGACAACCTGGCGATCGAATTGCAAGGCGCTCCTGACTCGCATGCTTACATCATTATCTATGCCGGTCGGACCAGCCGCGCCGGCCAGGCCGAGAGGCTGGGCAAGCGTTCGTCGGACTATCTGGTAATTACGCGTGGAGTCGACGCGCCACGATTCACCGTCATCAATGGCGGCTATCGTGACACTGACTACATCGAAATAATTATCTGTCCGCCGGGAGCGACGCCTCCGCAGCCGACGCCGTCCGTACAACCGGGCGACGCGCAGCCTGCGCAGGAACGCACCCGGCCCAGACGTCCACGTCGCCGCGGCGAGGACTAAGCTTCACTCTTAACCTTCGCCCTTGAACGTGGGCCTTCAATAGCAGGTGACAACGCCCCCTTGTTGTCACCTGCTTTTTCATTTTTGGTCGAGTCTCTTGAGGGAGATTGAGAACCAAATTGCATCGGTACGACAGGATCTCTTGGTAAGCGACCTTGCATATCTTCTGTTCCTCAATCATTTCCCTATCTCCCTGAATTGGATTGCCTTGACGATTCAAACATGAAGTGTGATACTCACAGAAAATAACGACTCCCTACTCCACATCACTGTATGTCTCGGTAGTCAGTCTCAACTCTTGGGATGGTCTGAATAGCAAGGAGCTCATCAATGCCTTCAATACATCGTCCGACCAGTTTTGTCTTAGAGGGGAAAATGAAAAGCACATTTATTCTCTTCATAGTGTTAGCGCTGCTTAGCATTGGTGTCTATCGGACGACCAGGGCCGTCCGGATGCAAACCCAAAACACGCCGGCAAAGGTGAATAAGGAAGCGGAAAGGGAGGCTGCCCGTAGGATTCGCAGAGGACTCGGCGGTCAGCGCAAGACTATTCCCGACGAAGTTTTACAAGCTCGAGGAGATATTATTAAGCAACTTGAAGTGGGCCTGCCTGTTCTGGTTCCCAATAGCTCACCCTTCAATGCCCAAACTTATCTTGCAGAGCGTGCCTGCGCTGCTGATGCAATCTTTATTGGCACCGTAAGGGATCAGAAGGGCCAGTTAACTGAAGATCAGACATTCGTCTTTAGCAACTATAAAATTTTCGTCGACACGATCATAAAGAATAACGGCGAGACTGGGCTCAGTCCGCTGACGACTGTAGAGGTTTCCCGGCTGGGCGGAGAGATTCAAATCCATGGACATCGCGTAAAGGCAATTTCGCAGGCGGCTCAACCACTGGAAGTTGGTAATCGCTATCTCCTTTTCGTTACTTTCCTTCCCGAGAAAAACAACTTCGCCTCTAACAACCTGGCATTCCTACTGCGAGGAAAGGACATTGTAAGACTGACGGCCGACGTCCAGTCGGAAGCGCTGGGCCGCGGTAAAGATGCAGACTCTTTCATCAGTGACGTTCAGGCGGCCGCCCTCTCGCCATGCAAGCCAGACGGGAGTGCTCAATGAAAACTTCTTCCAAACTTCTCGCCAGCTTTCATTATCTTTATCATTTTAGTCTTTTGCGGATTATACCTATCGGTCAGTCGAGCCCAGGGCGGGTGTACTGCCCTCGCCGGCAATAGGCCCGCTTGGCCGAAAGACTCGACCGTTTACGTTAATTTTGGAAATCTCAATACCGAACAAATAAGACAAGTCCAGCTCGCTCTGAATTCCTGGAATTCTGCGAACTCCAATAATGGGTCTGGTGTTACTTTTTCAATAGCTTCGCCTCCTTCGGGGGCGATCACGCTTAACTTTGCGATGGGTACAACTACTACGCAAAATGGGACCACACCTCCTGCTGAATTTGACTCTACCGGGCACGTTGACGCAAACGGGAACCTAAACGGAGGCACTATAACCTTCAGCAACACTGTGACCGGAATCGACCCAAACGGCAACTCACAACTTGCGCTCGATGAAACTGTGTCGAGTAATGCGTTCACGAAAGCCGCACTGCATGAGATTGGTCATAGTATGGGACTTGGTGAAGGAACAACGCCGGGAGGCGGAACAGATACTCCGAGCAATCCTTGCGGCTCCGCAGGACAGATTCAAACGTCTACAGTAATGAACGCACAGTGCGGCGCAAATGATTGGGGCAATAACATGCCTACGACAGTCACTGGTTGTGACAACAACAGTGTACCAAACGTTCCTCAGTACGTTCCCACCCCAGCACCAACGCCAACTCCGCCACCGCCCCCACCTGAGTGCTTACCAAATGGTAATTGGTGTCTCTATGGTTGGGGATGTTGCTCGGGAATATGCGGTGAGCAAAGCGGTACGTGCATCCCCTGCGAGGTGAACCCTCAGGATCCGCGTAGTGGCTGCATGAGCGAGGAGTGCATGAACTGCTACAACATGGGCGGTACTTATTGCTCTGGCGGTGGAGGCAATTGCTGGACACCGATTCTCATCGACGTAAGCGGCAATGGTTTTGACCTGACAGATGCGGCGCACGGCGTAAACTTCGATGACGGCGCCGGCACGATATTGCGAACAGCCTGGACATCGGCGCAAAGCGATGACGCATGGCTAGTGCTTGATCGGAACGGGAATGGGACCGTAGATGACGCGACCGAGTTGTTCGGCAGCGCGGCGCCGCAGCCTCCGCCGCGCCCCGGTGAGATCAAGAATGGGTTCCGTGCCCTGTCGGAATATGACAAGTCTGAGAATTGGGGCAACGGTGACGGCATCATTGACCACCGCGATAGCATCTTCTCAAGCTTGCGACTTTGGCAAGACACGAATCACAACGGCATTTCGGAGTCGAACGAGCTTTACACCTTACCGTCATTAAAGATCGAATCAATTTCGCTAAACTACAAAGAGTCGAAACGCACGGATCAGTACGGCAACCATTTCCGGCTTCGAGCAAAAGTAGATGATGCGAAGCACTCACATGTCGGACGATGGGCCTGGGATGTCTTCCTTGTAGCTACTCATTAGAACTGGCGAGGAGAAGTCTCGTCATGAAGCAGGTGACCGCTTTGTTGTCACCTGCTTTTTCATTACTTTACGTGTTTGACCTTCTCTCTCGCCATATGTTAAGAATTTCAGTGTAGTACCTTCCCCTTTTCCAAAACCCCTTCGAATAATCAAATACTCTGAAAAGTGTCCTTCAAGGAGGGTTGACATGGGTGATGACAATGGTGGTGGTGGCGGTAGCAGCACCGGAGTTGTGGCGGTGCTGGTGATTTTTATAATCGTGATTGTGCTGGCTTTTTTTGCCTATCGGGGTGGATTGTTCGGCGGGAAGAACACCAAGGTAGACATTAACGTGACAACGCCACAAAAATAGATCGGGTTGAGGAGTGTTTACGAATCGGCTTCAGTCTGTTCGCCGGGTCCCAGTAGCCTTTGCGATTTGTTCGTGTCGGTCAGCTCGTCGAGATTGAGACGAGTTCCGCCGCCGGCATCTGAATACAGGGCCGCCTGCTGGGCCCGCCGGTGGCGGAAAAGCATTGCGCCAAGCAGGCCCCCGATACCAGCGCACAGGATCAACGACAGGCCCGAACTCTTCAAGACTGCAATCAGAACTCCGGAAGTAGTGTGGCGGAAGTATCGGGTCAGCCGCTCGGCCATGTGCGGGTCGTCTCCCAGCCATTGAACGATCTGCTCGTACCTGACCTGATCGACCAGAGCGTTTGCGGTCTTCTCATCCGGCGCGTTGAAAACAAAAACCGAATAGTTGCCGACGCGGCGATAGGCAATAGGCGTCGGCTGGTTCTGACTTTTTAATTCTGAAATCTTCGTCCAAATGCGATTATCATTTTCGATCGAGAATTGAGGAGTGGTGAATTCGACAATCACTAGTTGCGATTGACCGTAATTAGCCACGACTGCCTCAGTCCCGCCGTCGAAATTTATTTCCTTCAGAATTAGTTGATTGGGAACAGCATCCAGCACCGAAGACTTGCTCACGAAGTAAATTGCGTCGCGCTGTGCCGCCTCCCAATTTGGTAAGTGCTTAACCAGAACGGGAATGTCTCCTTCGCCGGCGTCGACAGTCGAGGCGAACAGACGCGCCAGCTCAGTCACCTCGTTGTCGACGTTCCCGGATCTGCTTTCGGGTCGGACAGTGACCGTCGCAGCGCCCTTAAGGAAGAGCAGACCCGATCCGCGAAGGATCGCGGTCGCAGCGCCAACACTTGGGACTTGACCTGATTGAGCTATGCCCTCACCCGCGGTCTTTCGCAATAACGTGAATCGAGAATAAGCCGCCGAATCATTTTCAAATCCGCTGACGCTGACCAGGAGTTTGTTGCCGTCCGATGACTCGTACGTCGTTTCAGCAGCAAAGACCTGCTGAACATCCGTGGGTGCATCCGGAATCAACTTGAGAGATTGGCGCAGGGATTCTTTGTCAGCAACGGTAATAGGTCCGACTTGATGAAAACTGCCAAGATTCGCGGGAAAGCTATTCCACCCTGGCCGCTTTGATTCGTCCGCACTAGCCACAATCACCAGTGCCACCACAGCGATCCCGCTGAAGAAGATACTCAGGAATTTGCGCTGCGAGACTTTTGAAAGGTTGGATGAAAAATCGGACAAACTCATACCCTGGCTTAGAACCCGGAACGGAGACAAATGTTTCCTGCGTCGCACTAATAGAATAATGAAAGAGTTTACTGCCAGCGCCTTAGGGTGCGCAAAATCAGGTCGGCATACTGGCGTGGATTGTTGATGTTGTGAAGAATGGTGGTCCCGCCCTGCTCGCTGGCATTATCGACCACCACGTCGCCAAAGCCGAGCAACCTTTGGATAATTGATGCCGACACCGTCACATCCTGAATCTTGGAAAGCGGAATGTTACGAGTCGTGCGAGCGATCAGGCCGTAATCAATCTCGATCTTCGAGTCCGTTAACGTGTAGCGAACCATATTCCGCTTGAGATGATAATAGGCCGGGATCAGAAGCAGAGAGAGTGCCAATGGCAGCGAGACGTATAATGGAATGCTCACTGCCTGGATCATATTAAGCGCGATCGTCAATAGGATCGCTCCGCCAATCGCCGCCGCATAACCGATTTTTATGAAAAGCATCGTCGGCCGGACCGTAAAGATCACGCTTTCGATGTCGTCATCACCGTGCAGAGCCGGAACGGAAGACTGTGGCCGCGCAATCCTGGTCTCTTCGGAGTCGGGCGCAGTCGCGCCGCATTGATCGCAAAAGCGGCTGTTTGGGTTAAGAGGTGATCCGCAATTGGTACACAGCATATCCAGGGAACTCCTATCTCATTAACGGAAAAGCGTAGCGTTAGTTCCATGATACATAAAGACCGTGTCTCCCGAAATGAAAAACGAGGCGACTCGCCTGCTCGGGCGCGTCGCCTCGCTTCCACGAATGAATGCCGCGGCTATTTATTGGCTCGTCAATTGTAGTCTTCCGTCAGGTAATCTCACCGTCAAGACTGTCCGTTCATAAACCGTCAAAGGTACCGGCTGCTTCCCCTGGAGTTTGGCCAATTGGCTGCTCGAAACTCGCGGTGCGTAAAGCGCCGCGTCGGGATCGCGGAGCAGTGAGTAACGCCGCGAAATTCGTCGTACGTATTCCTGTGTTTCAGCGTAAGGCGGAATGCGCCGGCCGTATTTCTCCACTGCGCCTTCACCAGCGTTGTATCCGGCTAGCGTGAGATTTACATCTCCGTCAAAACGGTCCAGGAGAAAACGAACATAGCGGGCGCCACCTTCAATATTCTGCCGCGGATCGAAGATGTTAGTGACTCCATAACGGATGGCCGTGCCAGGCATCAGTTGCATCAACCCGCGCGCGCCTTTGGGAGAGATGGCGTGCGACTTGAAACTCGATTCCTGATGCATGATCGAATACAGCAAGAGCGGATCGATTCCGTTCCTGGTGCCCGAGTCGACCAGATAGCCGTCGACTTGCGAATCGCCCGTCGTAAATCCACGCAGAGCTGAGCTCGCGTTAGTCGCTGACATGGCCAGCGGCTCATACGTCAGCACTGTGGGTTTAAGCAGGCTGGCTGATTCATGCCGAACGGTCAGGTCTTGATTGGCCGCTCTGCTTGACGAGTTAGCTTTCCTGGAGCGTTTTGATCGAGGAGCAGGTACCGTTTCCTTCGCAGGCTCGACGTAGATACGCACACCACTGCGCGTGTCAAAGTTATCGAATGGATAGGCGGTACCCTGGGCCAGGGCGGGCGCAGTAACGAAGAGTATTACAAGGGCAGCGCGGGGGAATGTGATCATGGTTGGCTTTAGAAGTCCTGTCTGTAATCTGGCGGTGGGGGTCTTCTGCGAGTGTTGCAGTCAGCAGCTCCGAGTAGGGCCGAACACATGATAGCAAAGCTGTTTAAGAATTGCCAACTATTTTGACCGCCGAACCAAATCGTTTGTTTGCCATCATTACAGCAAAGGTTCCTTAGCCTTGAAGAGTCTAGGATCTGTCCAACACCTTCCAATTTGTGATTGACAGCGGCGATATGATGGCGGCTCGCAGGCTCTAAGAAGGTAACGGCTCTATCACTTTCGCGCGAACACGCGCTTTGAATTCGTAAGGAGAACAAGATGAAGAAACCCCTGTTGGTTGTGCTCTTACTGTTGTTGGCCTTCTCGCTGACAGCGGCAACGCAGAACAAGAATGCCAACACGAACTCTAACGGCTCGACGAACGCTAACAAAAACACGAAAGCGAATCGAAAGCCTATTTTTCGCGCCAACGCCGACCAGATCAAACAGGCGCAGGCGTTGCTCAAGCAGCGTAGTTTTTACAACGGCGACCAAACCGGCAAGCTCAACTCGGACACTCGCGAAGGTCTTAAGAAGTATCAGCAGGCCGAGGGTTTGAAGGTGACGGGAACCTTGAACAAGGTAACCCTGGAGAAGATGGGAATCACTCTTACTGACAAGCAGAAAGCGATGTAAGAGCGTTGTCGGATCAGCGCTCTTCGGATCGCTTTAATTGTGAGTGGTTGTTGTTGCTTCATGAATTCGGCTGTAAGTGGTTTCACTTGCAGCCTGATTCATCTAAAAAAACGAGTTGGTGCTTCGAGCGTCGGTGTTATCCACTCACTCGGTGCGTACATACTCGGCGCCGATGTCTTCCAGCAGCGTTTCCAGTTTGTCGACCTCGTCGCTGGTTTTGGCTTCAACGCCCAGCAGGATTCCGCCACCGCGCACGCCGGTGTCGTAAACTTTCGCGCGATGCTCGGGAATGCCGGTGCCAATGAGCAAACCGATCAATCCTCCGGTGGCGCCGCCGGCTCCGGCTCCTGCCAGGGCCGCCGCGATCGGACCCGCGATAAAGAGACCAACGCCAGGAATCGCGATCGTAGTTCCGACGGCGGCGATTGCCAGCAGAACGGCGCCGACCGTTCCTCCGATGGCACCGCCAACGCCGAGCCCGTCCGCAGCGTGCGATCGGGTCTGCACGGCAAATTCTTTGTTCTTCGTCGCGTCCGACATCAACACGCTGATATCATCGCGCGTGTAGCCGCGTTTGATAATCGCGTCAACTGCCGCTTCGGCGGCAGCCCTCGTTTTGAAAAGCCCGCTCACAAAAATCTTCGACATAAACTCCACCCCTCTCGTAGGCAATTAATCTTTAAGGCAATTTTGTTAAAGCGGGGGAGAGACAAAGACACTTCCGACTCAATTGTCCGGAAGCCTGCCTCGATTTTGGGGGATAGCCGTATCTTGCGGCAGCCGCGCGTCAGTGTCAAACGCGGCTATTTGATTTCATCAAGCACAGCTTTCAATTCGGGTGGCAGCTCGGAGGTAAATCGCATTTCTGCCCCGGTTTTTGGATGACGAAAGCCCAATTGTTCCGCGTGCAGAAACTGGCGTCCCAGGTTTGCGATGACGATTCGGAGCTGAGGATCGGGAATGGTTTTATCGCGACCGCTGCTGTAGGCGTCATCTCCGACTACTGGATGTTTTAGCCAGGCCAGGTGTACGCGGATCTGATGAGTGCGGCCGGTCTTTAATTCGACATTCAGCAGCGTGAATCGTTCGAAGCGTTTGCGCACGCGGTAGATTGAAACCGAGGGACGACCGCCGCGCACGACGGCCATCCGGGTGCGATTACCCCGGTCACGTGCGATTGGCTGATCGATTTGGCCGGTCCTTTTTTCGACTTGTCCATGCACCAATGCTACATAGGATTTAAAGATCTCGCGGTCACGAAATTGATCGGCGATATGCTCATGGGCTGATTCGGTCTTGGCTACCACCATCAAGCCTGAGGTGCCCTTATCCAGGCGGTGCACAATTCCCGGCCGGGCCACTCCTCCCGAACTAGAAAGTTCTTGAAAGTGGAAGGCGAGTGCATTTGCCAGCGTCCCTGACGAAACACCCGCGGCCGGATGAACCACGATACCCGCAGGCTTGTTAACGACGATCAAATCATCGTCTTCGTAAACAATGTCGAGTGGAATATTCTCCGGCGTAAAGGTTGACGAAGGAGGCGGCGTCAACTCAACTTCAATTTCGTCGTTAAGATGTAGTTTGTAGGAAGACTTGACCGCGAGTCCGTTCACCAGCACGTCGGCCTCTTCGATCAAACGCTGCAAGCGCGCCCGGCTCCAACCGTCAATGTGCGCTGCCAGGAAAGCGTCGAGGCGCTCACCTTCATTGCCGGCCGCGACCGAAAGGTGGAGAGACGGATTCTCGGCGTGCGGTATGGCGGGCTTTTCAGTCACTGCTTACACGGAGTAATCACGGCGTTCGCAGCGAGACGATCGTGAATGAATTTATCTGCGTCAGCTTCGATCAGTTCGCCGTTGACGACCCAGGCCTTTTCCATGAGGACGTCGCCTTTTGTGTTGCACTTTGAGGGTTCGAGAAAGATGTTCCAGGGCGAACCCCACTTCCGCGTATCGCCGGTCAGTTGGCGATAAGCATAGTGTGGGGTCTTTTCGCGGTCTTCGCGCGACTCTGATTCGCTGACCACAGGATAAGGCGGGCCGGCCGGACCGAAGTAAGCCTTCACGTCATCGCGTGATCCGTATTCGCTGACACCCACGATTTCGAATCCCTGCGATTTGTATTTCTCGTACAAGCTCGCGGCGACCGGCGCCTCATTTCTCCAGTTCGGACACCAGGGCGCGAAATAAAGAACCATGACCAGCTTCTTGCCCTGCATCAGCGAGCGCAGCTCGACCGGCTTGTTACCGGCAAGATCGTTGAGCGTCCAATTTTTGTAGCTAACGGTCTTTTCTACCAGCGGCGAATACTCGTGGCTCTGCGCGCGCAAAGCGGCTGGAGCAAAGGCCAGCACGAATAGTATCAGTAAGAACTTTTTCATTGCGTCACTCCTGTATCGCGGCGGAGAGTCTCCGCGTCATTTCTGATTTTGGGCCGTGGTCGCGCTTTCCGCGAGCAGAGGCTTGATTGCGCTCTCAAAACTCTCTCGTGTTTGCGGTCCGATGAACTTCTGCCGAATCCGACCTTCACGATCGAGTATGTAGGTAACCGGCAAACCAGGTCCGTTGCCAAATTTGGCTCCAATCTCTTCCGCGCCGCGCAAAACCGTATAGTCCTGCTGGATGTCCTTTTGAAAACTCCTAATGGAATCCGAAGTGTCGACCGGAGAAACCGAAACGCCGACTACCGATAGACCTTTCGATTCAAGGTCGCGTTGCAGGGCGTTGAATTCCGGGATCTCTGCCCGGCAAGGTTGGCACCAGGTCGCCCAGAAGTTCAGCAGCACCACGCGGCCCCGCAGCGATGAGAGCCGAATTGCCTTTCCATCGAGGGCCTCGAATTCAACGTCAGGCGCCGGCGTAAACGCAGCGGGCCCGGCATTCGGCACGACCGCTGGAGGGGAAACCTTAAGCAGGCTCTCGAGATTGGGCAGCATCCCGGCCAGTCTTGAACTGGCGAGCAAGCTTGAATAACCAGTCGCGATCAGAATGCCGATCATGATCAGAACAACACCGGACACAACTTCAACTTTGTGAAGATGCTTACGAAACTTCGAGTAGAATCCCAAAAACTTATTAATACCTACGCCGGTGATTAGAAACGGCACCGCCAGTCCGGCTGAATAAAATGTGGCCAGAACAAATCCACCCTTCCAACCACCGCTGGTTGCAGCCAGCGCCATGATGCCACCCAGGATCGGACCAATGCACGGCGTCCAACCAGCCGCGAAGGCAATTCCCAAAGTTAGCGATCCCAGAATGCCGCGCGGTTTCTCGTTCGAAAACTGTCGGGTGTCTCTGTAGAGATATTTGATCTTCAGCAACCCGATCAGGTGCAGGCCAAAAACTATGATCACCAGGCCGCCGACAATTCTGATCCAGGGATTGCTGAGAACTGACGAACCAACCAGACCGGCAGTGGCGCCCAACGCGATGAAGATCACCGACAGCCCAATATTGAACGCAATTGAGTTGGCTACAACTGCTCTGAGTGCGGCGCCGCGTGAGCCGCCTTCGCCTTTGAGATGATCTATGCTCACTCCCGACATTAGCGAGAGATAACCGGGAACCAGAGGCAGGACGCAGGGCGAAAGGAACGACAGCAGTCCGCCCGCGAAAGCAATCACTATATTGAACAGAGATATTTGCATTGCTAACTTCGACGGAACAGTTTCCCAAACCACATGGACAAATTCAAATAGAGACCCGACAAGGCTGAGATGCCGGCCAGCGCCGCCACGGCTATCAAAAGCGGCACCTGCCACGAACCGGCGAAGTAATAAAAGTGCGCCTGGCGAAAATAGCGTGTCAAAACGCCGGGTGGCGGTGTCTTGACTACCGCGCCGCTCTCGGCATCGATCAGCAATGAATCCGCGCCCATGCCGCCTACGGCCTGGTAGACGGGTCGCCCATCTCGCATCAAAAGCGTCAGGGCCGTGGTCGGTAACTTACGTCCGGCAAACTCACTGGCCTTAGTCAAAGCTTCCGGAGGTGAGAGGCGAACCCGCGCGGCATCGATCGTTTCAATCTTTCCACCTTCAACCGCGCTCGGCCACGCGTAAAGCAATCCGCTCGAGGCCCAGGCAAGAACGGGAATGGCGACGATGAGCCCCAGCCAGATGTGCAGTTTGTAGATTAGAGATCGCATCAGATCCATGAGCGGCTTCGCCGCCCGATGTGCTGAAAGGCGTTGTGCCTTTCCGATCCGAGTCAATACGAAATAAAGAGGCTATGCCTCCAAAACCGAGGCGTAGCCTCGCTCGTTGTAGTCGGCCGGACGGTAAGACAAGCCTTACCGCACATCAGGCGGCCCAGCCGCGATATCATCCACTCACTGCTTCGCTGAGTCTGCGGTCGTATTGGCAGGAGGCGGCTCATTGATCAACTTCGTAATCATTTTGTTCAGCGCTGAGTTTTCTTCATCACCCGATCCGGTACTAATGAATCGCACCACGCCGCGACGATCTATCAGAAACGTCATCGGAATACTGCTGACCGCGTAGTTCCGATCGTTGTCTTCAGAGTCAGCGATGGCAAAGCCATACGGCAGGCGAAAGGTCTTCTTGAAATTGCGCAGGTAGTCCAACTCCTGCGCCCGCGTTAGCTCTTTCCCTTCAGCGCGGCCGAAAAAATTAGTCACGCCCAGAATAATCAGGCCCTTGGCTTTGTAGTTCGCGTGCCATCTTTGCAGTCGCGGAAAAGTGACGCGGCAGGGACCGCACCACGGCGCCCAGAAATCCAGCAGCACCACTTGCCCGCGCAAATCAGCCAGCTTAGTCGGCGTTTGGTCGATCCATTCATCCACTCGAATCTCAGGAGGAGCGGCGGTCTCAGACATAATGTCAGGCATCTTGAACGGATCGGTTGTGGGATCGATCTGTACTATCCTCCGCATTGCCAGCTTGTACAAATTTCCCGAAGGCAGTCTCAGCGCAAGCCCGCGCATTTCTTCCACCGCCGCGATCGCTTCCTTCTTGTGCTGCAACTTCAGTTCGGTCTCTGAGAGCAGCATGACAGCTTCATTCAGCATCGCGTCGCGCGCGAACGATCCTTTTTTCTTTGACGCTACCCGGGCCGCATTCCACAATTCCAGAGTGTGAGGCAGGGCGTGCTCGTAGTCTTTGTTTTTGAAGTACCCGGACACCATCCAATTTTCGAGCACGTAACGATCTTCGGCGAGTTGGGGCTGGTCCTTCGCATACTCTGCCAGACGCGCTTCCGCCTCTGGCAACGACCCTTTTCTGGCGGCCTGAATCACGATGATGGCTCGGGCGTTCTGGGCCGGCTCGCCGGACGCGCTCTTGTTCTCAGTTAAGAAACGCCGCATCGCTTCCGAGGCGGCATCGAAATTCTTAGCCAGGTTATAGAGCATGCCGAGATAGTAGACATCCCGGCCTTCGAGTTTGCGCGCCGCCAAAACCGTCGCGTGCTTTGCGGCCAGATCGCGTTGCTCTTGCTTGATCTTTTCTTCGATCCGCTGATCGTAAGGCATCTTTCGCTTTTCGAATTCGGTGAACTTCTTTTGCGAATAGGTGTCGGCGTCTTCGAAAAGCTGCGCGGCCGTCCGCGAGTCATTCAGATCTGCGGGCTTGCCGTTGTCCGGTTTCTTTGTGTCGCTGCTCTGAGACGTATCGGCGGGATCCTTGACGCGTCCCGACTGGGCCAGGCCGGCGTTGCTCAGGACTAAAAGACCGAGGGAAGCAATCAAAAATATTTTTGTTCGTTTCATTAGCAATTCAGACAACTGTGGTGATCTTTGCAGCACTTCGAAGGAGACGTGAGCATGTTAGGCCACAGTGCTGGCGCTGTCAAAATCCAAATCGTTTAGAGTACCGACTTCAGTCGGGCTTTTTAATGTTCACGGAAAGCCCAACTAAAGTTGGTACTCTAAACAATCACTCGGAACGAAACCGATCCGGTGAAAATGCCCGGATGCTCTCAGACACAACGCCATCGACAATCGCGTCCGCAATCACACTGCCCGTAATCGGCGCCAGCAGGATTCCATTTCGATAATGACCGGTGGCGTAGAACAGCCCCGCGATTTCCTGGCAAGGTCCAAGTACGGGCAGCCCATCCTTCGCACGCGGACGAAAGCCAGCCCACAAATCGATGATTGGCCAAGATGCCATTCCCGGAGCGGTCTCAATCGCCATCGACTTGATCGCACGTTTACCTTCATCTGTGACGCGCTTATCAAAACCCACATGTTCGGCCGTTGATCCAGCCAGCACGCGCCCGTCGCGACGCGGCACCAGATAACCGCGCTCGCTGTAGATTACGTGCCGCGCAATTTGCGGACGCGCTGCAAAGCAGAGCATCTGGCCGCGCACTGGCTCAACACTGATTGCCGGAAGATCAAAATCCGGCGACGCTATCAAAGAAGTCCAGGCGCCCGCGGCCAGGATGACAACCGGAGCCTCGACGAATCCGTTTGTGGTGTCGACTCCGCTAACTTTTTCATTCTTGATTCGAAGCGCCCTCACGGAACAGCCGGTGAATATTTGAGCGCCAAGCTCTTCATTCGCTCTCACCAGCGCATTAATCAACCGCCGGTTTTCAATCTGAATATCTTTCGGAAAGCGCAAGGCGCAACGAACCTCAGCAGAGACGCACGGCTCCAAACGCCGCGCTTCATCGCCATTCAACCAATCAACTTCCAGGCCCTCGCTCCTTTGCCATTCATAACGATGCCGCAGTTCCGCCTCATCCTTTGGGGTGAAACCCAAGTACAGAGTGCCTGTGCGATCCAACTCGACGTCAATTCCGGTTTCTTCTTTCAGGGATTCAGCAAACTCCGGATATAGATCGCGGCTGGCGCAGGCGAGTTGAAAGAACTCGTCTTGATGATCGACCTCCACTTGCGGCGCGAGAATGCCGCCGGCGGCCCACGAAGCCTCCGCGCCCAAATGGCCGCGTTCAATCAACATCATCTCGCGCACGCCGCGTTGGGCCAGGGCGCGGGCCATCGTCAATCCGATCACGCCGGCGCCGATGATGACAACATCGGCTGTTGCGTTCGGTCTGGAACTTTTTTTGACAGGCATGAGTCGCAATGGTCGGTTGTCAGTTGTCCGTTGAAGTCTTATGCTGAAGGCGACGGGGCAGTAGCTCGACCGTGAGGGAGGGCGCTCGCGCAACTAACAAGCCCTCTCTCACGGTCGGGCTACTGCCCCTTTGCGCGGACTAATTGAAGATCGCTTACTGCTCACTGCCTACTGATTTGTCATGCATCGTATCACACTGATTCCTGGCGACGGCATCGGCCCCGAAGTCGCTTCTGCCGTGGTTCGCGTCATTGAAGCTTCCGGCGTCGAAATCGAATGGGAGACACATATTGCCGGCCAGCAAGCGCTGGACAAATTCGGTTCGACCTTGCCTGAAGAACTGCTCGAATCGATCAAGCGCAACAAGGTTGGGCTCAAGGGCCCCATCACGACTCCGGTCGGAAAAGGCTTCACCTCCGTGAACGTGGGCCTGCGCAAGGCTCTGGATCTCTACGCTAACCTGCGGCCAATTCGCGCGCTGCCAAATATTCCCTGTCGTAATCCGGATCTGAATTTAGTGGTAGTGCGCGAGAACACTGAGAGTCTGTATTCGGGTCTCGAGCACGAAATTATTCCGGGCGTGGTTGAGAGTTTGAAGATCATTACCGAGAAAGCCTCGACGCGGATTTCGCACTTCGCGTTCGACTATGCGCTGCGTGAAAACCGCAAGAAGATCACCTGCGTGCACAAAGCGAACATCATGAAGTTGTCGGATGGATTGTTCCTGCGGTGCTTTCACGAAGTCGGAGACACTCATCCGGAGATTGAAGCTCAGGACATGATTGTCGACAACGCCTCGATGCAGTTGGTCATGCGCCCCGAACAGTTCGACATCCTGCTGTGTGAGAATCTCTATGGCGATATAGTTTCGGATTTGTGCGCCGGATTGATTGGTGGCCTGGGCCTGGTGCCCGGCGCCAACATCGGCGAAAAAGGCGCCGTCTTCGAAGCGGTACACGGCTCTGCGCCTGACATTGCAGGCAAAGGCATTGCTAATCCGACCGCACTTTTGCAGTCAGCAATTTTGATGCTGCGACACCTCGGTGAGCGCGCCGCCGCGGATCAGATCGAAGGCGCGATGCTTGAGGTTTTCAAAGAAGGCCAGGTCCGCACGCGCGACATCGGCGGCACATCCACTACTAACGAGTTTGCGGATGCGATCATCGGAAAGATGTAGGTTCTTAACTCTAACGTTTTGACAACGTGAGGGTAATTATCAATCCACCATCGGGGTCGTTTCAGGCGACTACGGTGCCACCGTGAAGGCGCACTGCGCGCTCAGCGATGCTAGTCCCAGGCCAACACCGCGCTTCGCGATCGCGCGCCTCATCGACTCGATAAAAGGGACGAAAGATTTCTTCGAGTTCGTCATCCGGTACGCCCGGCAAGCGGCCTAAAACCGAAAGCCCACGCCGCCCATGAATTGAAAAGTATGACGCGTGAAGGCCGGACTCGTGACTGGAAGCAGGATAGCGCCGGTGGGGTTACCAGGGTCCGGAAACAGACCGTTGAAGGTTCGGCGTTGATGATGGATGATCGTATCGCCACCATCAAAGCGAACGACGAGATGTTTGGAAGGATAGAATTCAACGACGCCGCCCAGATCAAGAGCGGCGTGGGTCAGGCTCCGGTTGATAAACGTAAACGGAAACACGGTGGCAGTTCCGCTGGGAACAATGTCGAACGCGCCTTTACCGAACCTGATCAAGCCGGGGCGGGCCTTTGCGAATACTCCCCATTTGTTAAAGCGCTTTCCGGCTTTCACTCCAAACAAGCCCTCAACAATACGTCCCGTAACTTCACCACCACAAAAGTCGCATCTGCCAGGAAAAAAATACCCGGCGGCTTCGAGTGCCAGGTGCTTATTGAGATTGTAGGTCAGCCTCGACCCCAACCCCGGCTTACTTTGCCCCGAACTAAAAGTGATTGAAGTAAAGTCAGCGCCCACCTCGAACTTCGAAACCTCGGTTGATTGAGCGCGGGCTTCAGGGATGCCAAGCAGTAAACAAAGGGCGATTGCCGTGGTCGCGAATATGAAGGTCTTTATCATTTTTATCTCCTGGTTAATAAGCCTCATGACACAGACCTCGACCGTTTCCCCGCCACTGTGATTGGCCGGAAAAATTTGATCGAGTATTGTTCGGAACTGTTAGCTGGCTCGATGGACCGCTACCCGCTTGCTATCGCAAGCGGTTCTGTATCGAGCTCAAGGGCCCTTGAGCTCGATACAGAACCGCTTGCGATAGCAAGCGGGTAGCGGTCCATCGAGCCAG
>Ga0070698_100000215_pt1 | contig 56437 bp, 59 predicted proteins | sample KBSK1502metaG_FD_65477 | JGI IMG/M metagenome (GOLD analysis project Ga0070698, IMG submission 65477) | Corn, switchgrass and miscanthus rhizosphere microbial communities from Kellogg Biological Station, Michigan, USA - KBS K1-50-2 metaG | ecosystem: Host-associated > Plants > Roots >...
CCCCTCGATGTATCGCGGGCAGCCGTGGACCATCCGGCAGTTCGCCGGCTACGGCACCGCGCAGGAGACGAACCGCCGCTACAAGTTCCTGCTCGCGCAAGGGCAGGCGGGCCTCTCGGTGGCGTTCGACATGCCCACCCTGATGGGCTACGACTCCGACGACCCGCTCGGCGAGGGCGAGGTCGGCCATTGCGGCGTGGCGATCGACTCGCTGGAGGACATGGAGACGCTCTTCGACGGCATCCGGTTGGACCAGATCACCACCTCGATGACGATCAACTCGCCGGCGGCGATCCTCTACGCGATGTATATCGCCGTCGCCGAGAAGGAGAGTGTGTCGCCGGACAGGTTGGGTGGCACCTTGCAGAACGACATCCTCAAGGAATACATCGCGCAGAAGGAGTACATCTTCCCGCCGGAACCATCGATGCGACTGGTGGTCGACACCATCGTCTTCGCGGCCCGTCACATGCCACGTTGGAACCCCGTTTCCATCTCCGGCTACCACATTCGCGAGGCCGGATCCACCGCCACCCAGGAGCTCGCCTTCACGCTGGCCGACGGCATGGCGTACGTCGAAGCGTCGATCAAGGCCGGCCTGAAGGTCGACGAGTTCGCCCCCCGGCTCTCCTTCTTCTTCGACTCGCACATCGATTTCTTCGAGGAGATCGCGAAGTTCCGCGCCGCCCGCCGCCTGTGGGCGCGCATCATGCGCGACAAGTACGGCGCCCGCGATCCGAAGTCCTGGATGCTCCGCTTCCACACCCAGACCGCCGGCGTGTCACTGACGCGCCAGCAGGTGGAAAACAATGTCACCCGGACGGCCTACGAAGCGATGGCGGCCGTGTTGGGTGGGACCAACTCGCTGCACACCAACTCGATGGACGAAGTCCTCGCCCTGCCGACCGAGCGGGCGGCGCAGATCGCGCTCCGCACCCAGCAGGTGCTCGCGCACGAGACCGGGGTGGCGAACACGATCGACCCGCTGGGCGGCTCCTATTTCATCGAGCAGCTGACCGACGAAATGGAGCGCGGCGCGCAGCGCTACTTCGACGAGATCGATGAGCAGGGCGGCGTCCTCCGATGCATCGAGAACGGGTTCTTCCAGCGGGAGATCGCCGATGCGGCCTTCGAGTTCGAGCGCAAGCTCGAAGCCAACGAACGGATCATCGTGGGCGTGAACGCGTACAAGGATGGCGAAGGTGGGGACGTCCCTACTCTGCGCATCGGTCCGGAGACCGAGCAGGGTCAGGTGCGCCGGCTCAAGGCGCTGCGAGCGCGGCGCGACAACGCGAGCGTCACGCATCGCCTCGAAGCGTTGAAGACGGCCGCTCGCGGCAGCGACAACCTTATGCCGCCGCTGCTGGAGTGCGTCAAGGCGTATGCGACGGAGGGCGAGATCATGGCCGCCCTGAAGGAGGTCTTCGGCGTCTACCGCGAGCCGATCCTCTTCTGAGATGATCCGCATCCGCTACTCGCTCGTCGGCCGCGTCATCGCCGGGGTTGCGGCGGTCGTCCTGTTGACGGCCTACGTGTTGAAGCCACCAGGCCTGATCGACCCGCGGACGCTGGCGATCATCTACGCGGTTGGGCTGCTTGCGGCCATCGCATTTGCCGGGCTGATTCGGATGAGGCAAAAACGGTGAGCCCGGAAGTCGCGGCCGCCGGCCAGGTCCCGGGGAGTGCCAGTGAGGCGCGCAAACAGTGGCGGGTGCTGACCGCCAAGGTGGGGCTCGACGGACACGACCGCGGGGTCAAGGTGGTCTCGCGGGCCTTGCGCGACGCTGGAGTCGAGGTGATCTATGCCGGGCTTAGGCAGACGCCGGAAATGGTGGTTGAGGCGGCGATCCAGGAGGACGTCGACGCCATCGGCGTCAGCCTGCACAGTGGCGCGCACATGACGCTGATTCCTCGCATCCTCGATCTGCTCAAGCAGCGCAACGCCACCGACATCGTGGTCTTCGGGGGTGGCATCATCCCGCCGGACGACGCCCGCGAGCTGAAAAAGATGGGCGTCGTCGAGATCTTCGGCCCTGGCGCGTCGCTGCAATCGATCATCGACTTCGTCAACAACGGTTTTAAGGCGGCGTGATCGCGACCGCGCCCCGAAAGCTCGGTCGCTTCGAGCTCCACTGCCTGAGCGACGGGCACTGGCGGATGGACGGCGGCTCCGTCTTCGGCGTGGTGCCCAAGGTCATGTGGGAAACGCTCAAGACGCCCGACGCCCGCAACCGCATCCTGATGGCGACGAATTGCCTGTTGGTCCGCACGCCGGACGCCAACATCCTGATCGAGGCCGGCATGGGCCCCAAGCTCTCCGAGAAGGAACGAGACATCTGGGCCTACGATCGGGACCCCGGGATCCCGGACGCACTCGCCGCCGTCGGGCTCCAGCCACAGGATGTCGACCTCGTCGTGCTCAGTCACCTGCACTTCGACCATGTCGGCGCGCTGGTGACCCCCGGCCGGGACGGCGAGCTGACGCCACTGTTCCCGCGCGCGCGCCACGTCGTCCAGGCGACGGAGCTGGAGGCGTGGCGGCATCCGGATCCGCGCAGCAAGCCGTCCTACAAGCCGGAGAACCTGCGCCTCCTCGAGGAGGAAGGGCGCCTGCAGGTGATTGACGGCGACCAGGAGGTCGCGCCCGGCGTCCGGGTTCGCGTCACCGGTGGTCACACCGCGGGGCACCAGGCGGTGCAGGTCTTCGACCAGGAACAAACCGTGGTCTTCACCGGTGACTTCCTCTTCATGCGCGCCTTCCTGAAAGTCAACTGGGTCAGCGCGCTGGATCTCTTTCCCCTGGAAGCGATGGAGCGCAAGGCGGCTTTCCTCAAGGAGGCGGCGCGAGAACGCTATCTGCTCTGGTTCTATCACGAGACCGAGCAGATGCTCGGTTACTGGACCGGGGAGGGCTTCGAGCCGGCTAGCTGATGATCAGCAAGACTTCTGAACCGCACCGCTCGCACTCGCCGCGCACGACGTAGTTCCCGGTCTTCAGGTCCATCGCCGACGGGCGCAGGATGCCAACCGCTTGCCGGCAGGCGCGGCAGTTCGCTTTCATCGGCGCCACCGGGACCTCGGGAGGCTGGAAGGTCCAGGTGTGCGGCCCGACCTGGTGCATGGTTGCGTTGGCGAGGGCCATTCAAGAGCTCCATCACTTGTAACGCCCTCGGTCTTAAAAGGACCTGCGTCCTTCGGACCTCCGCCCTACGGCGAACGGCGTAGCCGGGGCCGCGTGGCCGGCCTAATAGACGATGACCGGGGTGCCGGTCGGCGTCCAGTTCCACAGCCAGACCATGTTGTGGTAGGGGACGTTGACGCAGCCGTGCGTGCCCGTGTCTTCCCCGGTCGGGTCGTAGTGGGGGCCGTTGGTCCCTGGACCGTAGCGCGAGCGCCAGTAGGCGTCGTGGATCCCGTCGCCACCGTTGAACCACATCACCATGTTGACCTTGCTGTCGGGGTACCAGTAGGGCGAACCCTTCGGCCAGGGCGAGTGCATCGTCCAGGGTGTGACTTTCCAGTACACCTTGAAACTGCCCGGGTCGGTTTCCAGGCCTGGCCGGCCGGTCGTCACGTAGCTCCAGAAGACCTGCTGGCCATGCTCGTACGCCCGAATCACCTGCTCACTGAGCGAGATCGTGATCGCCTTATCCGGCAGGGTCTGGGTCATCGCATCGGTCAGCACCTTCTCCTGCACCATCAGTCCGCCGGTGACTTGCTCCAGGCTCGCGGCGGCGTCGGCGCTGTTCAACCGGAGGGCCAGCTTCTGGACATTGAGGTCGACGACGGAGACGTCCATCGAGAAGATCCTGGCGGTCTGCATGTCACCCTGAACCTGGGCGAGCGCCGCGTTGGCGCCGGCTCGGGCGAGGCCGGCGTCGCCGTGATCCTGGGCGGCGGCCTGGGTGGCGTACTGGTCGACGAGCTTGTTCGTGGTTTCCTGGTCGGCGATCATCAGAGAGAGCTTCGACAGCCGAGCCTTCAGCTCGTTGCTGACGGCGCGGTAGGCACGGACGTTGGCGGCGGTGTCGAGCTCGATCTGGGCCTTGGACGGCAAGCCGGCGAATTCGACCAGGAGCTGGTCGTCGACGCCGACCTGCTTCGCCTTTTGCAGGCTGCTCGAGAGCTGGCTGACCGCGGACTGGGCCGAGTCATGAGTTTCGACCAGCAGCTTCTGCACCCGGGTCTGCAGCTGGTCCTTGATCTGCACCTCCTGGCCCGCCGCGCGCGCGAAGAAGGCGATCCGCTCCTCGTTGAACGGCGCCGACGCCTGAGGTGGAGTCTCGCTCGCGGTGGTCATTTCCTGGCGCTGGAGGTCCGAGTACTCGGATTTCTCGAGCCCGAGCTCGCTGGCTCGCGCCTGGGCCGCCATCACCTGGGCCCGGGCCGCCTGGAAGTCCTGCTCCGCCGACGCCTCCCGCATCTGCTGGACGAAGATGAAGCCGGCCACGAGGGCGAACGCTCCCACTACCGCTCCAATCCGGAGGGCGTTCCGACGCAGGACTCTAAGAGATGATGTCAGCATCGTTGTCAGCCGATTTTACGGAGTTCGGCCACTGGAAGTAACGGCCGAACGGCGGAAAAGTTCCGGTGAAGGGCCGTTCAGCGGGCGCCAAACGCTGTGTTAAGATGGGCGCCGCTCGTATTCACGTCGAAGGAGAAACCCACTGGCGACCAGCACCCCCGTTACGTTGAAGCTCGAGCTCCGCGCTGATCGCGGTCGGCACCTGCAGGCGCTCCGCCGGCAGGGCCGCCTGCCCGGGGTGGTGTACGGCCACAACGTGGACGCGGTGACGGTCGTGGTCGACGGTCGCGAGTTCATCAAGGCGTTCCAAAAGGTTGGCCGTAACCAGCTGCTCGATCTCCAGCTCGGCGACGAGCCGGTCCGCAAGGCGCTCATCCGCGAGGTGCAGCGCAGCCCCCGCCACGGCGACCTCCTGCACGTCGACTTTTACCAGGTCAACCTCACCGAGAAAATCGAGTCCGAGGTGCCGATCGAGCTGGAGGGCGAGGTCGAGCTGGTGTCCAAGGGCGAGGCCGATCTGCAACGCGGGCTCCACGCGCTCAAGATCGAGTGCCTGCCAACCGACCTGCCGCCCGTGATCACGGTCGACGTCTCCGGCTTGAAGGAGATCGACGACGAGATCCGCGTCAAGGATGTGCCGGTCCCGCCCGGGTGCGAGATCCTCGATGAGCCCGATGACCTGATCGTCAAGGTCGCCGCGCACCGCGAGGTGGTCGAGGAGGCCGCGCCGGCGCCCGCCGCCGCCGAGGTGCCGGTCGTCGGCGAGGCGGAGGCTCCGGCCGAACCCGGCGCCGAAGGCGAAGCTCCCACCGAGAGCTAGTTCGACGGCGTCCCTACAATGGGCGCGATGCTGACGCTCGGCGCGAGCGCGTGGGATACCTTCCGCAGTTACCTCCCGACCACCCTGGATCTCTTCAAGGTCGGAGCGGCCGTCGTCATCCTGGTCGCCTTCTACCTTCTGGCTCGCCTGGTGCGGATGCTGACCGGGAAGGAGCTGCGCCGAGTCAAGGCCGATCCGCAGGTCGCCCTGCTCGTCAACCGGATCGTTTTCCTCGCTGCGCTGGTCATCGGCGTCATCGCGGCGTTCACGGAACTCTTCGGGAGCCCGGCGCTGGTGTTTGGCGGCTTCGGTTTCCTGGCGCTCGCCTTAAGCCTTGCGTTCCAGGACATCCTCAAGAACTTCATCGCCGGCATCTTTCTCCTGCTCGAACGCCCATTCCGCCTGGGCGATGAAATCACGGTCGACAACCGTACCGGCATCGTTGAGAACATCGAGATGCGCGCTACCACACTGCGAACGAGCGAGGGCGAGCAGGTCCTCATCCCGAACGCGCTGGTCTATACCGGGACGATCATCAACCGCACCCGGTACCCGACGCGGCTCTTCACACTGACGGCCAAAGTGCCGGATGGCGCGGCGGTCGACGGGCTCGTCGAGCGGCTGCGCGAGGAGCTCAAAAGCCGGCCGGACGTTGCCAAGGACCCACCGCCGCATGTGGGGCTGCAGCCCGCGATCGACGGCGGGTTGACGCTCGAAGTGCGCTACTGGCTTGATTACCGTCGCAACGATCCGCTGGCGGTCCAGGCCGCGCTCGGCCAGCGGATCTACCAGGCGATCCACTCGCCAGCCGAAAAGACGCCGGCGAAACCCTCAACAAAATCGGCCAACACCTAGGCCGTCGCCCGATGCAGGCCGGCCAAACTGCCTTGCGCGGAGCCGTCGCGCGCTTCGCCGCCTTCAGCCCACCGGCGCGCGAGTACCTCGCGTATGCCTTGCTCGCTGGAATCGCCGTGGCGATCTACAACCTCGTTTTCAACCTCTATATGAGCGCGCTCGGCTTCTCGAACGACCTCATCGGGGTCTTCAATGCCCTTCCGGCCGTTGGCCTACTCCTCGTGGGGCTTCCCTTCGCCGCGCTGGCGGACCGGATCGGCTACCGCATCTTCCTTCTCGCCGGCGGCAGCCTCGCCGTCGTTGCCTCCATCGTTCTCGCGTTTGTCAGTGTCCGGCTGATCGCGGTCCTTGCTGCAGGCAGCTTCGGGCTCGCCGTGATCGTATTCGCCGCTCTTGGCGGTCCGCTCTTAGCCCAGGTCAGCAGCGAAGCCGAACGCGTGGCGCTCTTTGCCGTGAGCCAGTCGCTGTCGTGGGTCTCGGCCCTGGCCGGCAACCTCCTGGGCGGGGCGATCCCCGAGGCGGCGGCTCGACTCACGCATGTCTCGAGCGCCTCCGCCGCCGCCATGCGGTCGGCCTTCGCCGCCATGGCGGTCCTGACCGTCCTGGCGTTACCACTTCTCGTGCGCCTGGCGGCGCGCGTCGAGTTGAAACCTGCCGCCGTCTTTCCGGTTCGCGAGCTGCTCCAGGTCGACGTCGCGCGCTTCGTCCGCCTCCTGTTGCCGGTCCTGCTCCTCGGTATCGGCGCCGGCATGTACCTGAATTTCCTCCAGCTCTACCTGGCGCAACGGTTCGGCCTGACCGCCGGGCCCATCGGGGTGATCTTCGCTGTCGGTGCCGCGCTGACCGCCATCGCCACGTTGTCGGCCCCCAGCGTCGGCCGGAGGCTCGGACTGACCCGAACGATTGGCCTGTCGCCGCTCATCGGCTCTCCGCTGGTGCTCGCCCTGGCGTTTTTGATGACCTTGCCGGTCGCGCTGGTGATCATCACGGTCCGCCAGCTTGTGCTCAACATTCAGGGGCCGCTGAGCCAGGCGTTCGGGATGGGGTACGTCGAGCCCCGCCAGCGGGCCCGGTATGCCACAGCGCAAATCGTCGTCAGCGGCATCGGTCTCGGAGGCATCGGCCCGCTGCTGAGCGGCTTCCTGCAGGTGCGCGGTGGCTATCAGCTCGCCTTCTCGGTGAGCGCCGGCTTTTACCTTCTCGCCGGCCTGACCTTCCTGCTGGTCTTTGGCAAGGTCCGCCTCCCTTCGGAGCGCGCCGCGGCCCGTTAAGCCAGATCGGACGATGTAGGGCAGCACCTATAGTCAGGTGATGGCCCAGGAGACGCTGTTTCCGGCACCGGGCGAGTCGGCACCCCAAAGGGACCAACCGCTCGCGGCCCGGATGCGGCCGCGCTCACTCGACGAGTTCGTCGGGCAGCAGCACCTGGTCGGTCCGGAGCACGAGTTGCGCCGCGCCATCGAAGAGGACCGTATTGGTTCGATGATGCTCTGGGGACCGCCGGGTAGCGGAAAGACAACGCTGGCGCGACTGATTGCCCGGGTGACGTCGTCGCATTTCGTCCCGCTCAGCGCGGTCAGCGCCGGCGTGGCCGACCTGCGGCGGAACATCGAAGAGGCTCGCCTGCGTCGGGCGCAGTCCGGCCAGCGAACGATCCTCTTCATCGACGAGATCCATCGCTTCAACAAGGGCCAGCAGGACGCGGTACTCCCCTTCGTCGAGGAGGGCGTCATCACGCTGATCGGGGCCACCACCGAGAACCCGTCGTTCGAGGTCAATGCGGCGCTACTGTCGCGCACGCGGGTTTTCGTGCTTGCCGCGCTCGACGACGACCAGGTGGGCGAGATCATCGACCGCGCCGTGTCCGATCCCGAGCGAGGGCTGGGCGGACGACACGTCGACCTCGAGCCCGAGGCGCGCGCCGCGCTGATCCGGGTAGCAAACGGCGACGCCAGGGTGGCGCTCAACGGCCTGGAGGCCGCCGCAGCACTCGCGCGTCCCAGGCAGGGACGCCGCATCGTGACGGCGCCGCTCGTCGAAGAGGCCGTCCAGCGGAAGAACCTGCTCTACGACCGCGCCGGTGAGGAGCACTACAACATCATTTCGGCGCTCCACAAGAGCCTCCGCGACAGCGACCCGGATGCCTCGCTGTACTGGCTGGGCCGCATGCTGGAAGCCGGTGAGGATCCGCTCTACGTGGCGCGCCGCCTGATCCGCTTCGCCTCGGAAGACATCGGTCTCGCCGACCCGCAGGCGCTGACCCAGGCGGTCGCGGCGCAGCAGGCCGCTCACTTCATCGGCATGCCGGAAGCGAACCTGGCGCTGGCGCAGGCGGTCGTGTACCTGGCCACGGCGCCGAAGAGCAATGCCCTCTACGCCGCCTATACGGCGGTGCAGGAAGACGTCGAGAAAACCCGCGCCGACCCGGTTCCGCTCCACCTCCGTAATGCCCCGACCCCACTGATGCGAAAGGTCGGCTACGGCAAGGGCTACCGATACGCGCACGACTACGAGGAAGCCCAGGTCGAGCAGCAGCACCTTCCGGACGCGATCAAAGACCGGACGTATTACCACCCGTCCGATCGTGGCTACGAAAAGACGGTGAAGGATCGCCTCGATGCCTTCGAGGCCGCGCGCCGAAAGACCCGGAAGACCAGCTAAGCGGGATCAGCCCTCCACCACTGGTCGTACACGACGCACTGGATGTCCGCCATCGTCCTCTTCGTGGCAATGTTCATCTTCGCGCTGGCCGTCTACTCACCGGCGCTCACTCGCCAGATCGAGGCGCTGGAGCGCGATGGTCCGCAATCGTCTGCCTACAACAGCGCCGGCTCGCGGGCGACGACCTTTGGAATCGCCGTCATGGTGCCAATCCTGGCCATCCTCTTCTTGATGGTCACCAAGCCGAGCCTATAAGCCCCACCCTGCCCTCCCCCAAAGGGGGAGGGTCAGAGTGCGGTCCCTGCCGCAACGGGGGGAGGGTGAGAGTGCGCTCGGGTTTAAGCGTTTCCGGCGAGGTCGGACAGCTTGGAGTACTTGCCGTATTTGCCGGATTTCAGAACGGCGAACGCATTCTGGTCGACGGCGGGCGACGGGTCGAGCGCCTTGAGCCCCTTGGGCTGCAGGTAGGTATTGAGTTTTGCGACCGTGGCAGCGGCGTCAGGCGTTGCTTCGCCTTTGCCCTTGTTCTGGAACTCCAGCTCGGTCGCGGCATAGTCCGGGAAAAGGTCGATGTCGCCCTTCTCCAGGGCCGGCTCGACGACCTCGCGGCTCCCCAGGTTCAGCTTGAAGTTGATCGTGAAACCCTTGCCCTTGAGGGCCTGGCCGTAGATCTGGGCAATGATCGCGCTCTCCGGGAAGTTGAGCGCTCCCACGGTGATCGTGCCCGACGAGCCCGAACCCGAGGTGCTGTAGCTGTGATCCGTCAGCCATTTCTTGGCGATCACGTCCGGATCCTGCTTATCGACATCCGAGCTCTTGTTGAGGGCAATCAGGTCCTGGGTTGTGAGCTTGCCATCGATGTCGTTGAGTAAGGCCGTCACGTCGGCGGTCGCCTTACTGGCTTTGATCAGGGGCACCACGTTGTCGGCATTCTGCAGGTGCCTGTCGTCCTGCAGCTGGACGTACTTGCCGGTCGAGTAGGCGCTGTCACTCGAGAAGATCAGACCGATGTCGATATCCCCCCGATCGAGCGCCGCCTTCGTGAGAGGACCGCCCGCATCGAGCGCCTTGAATGCTTTGAACTGCAGGCCGTAGACCTTGACCAGGCCAGCCTGGCAGAACGGCCGCGTTGGGCACTCTGGTGGACCGCCCAACGTCATCTTGCTCGCGATCTGGGTCGGGCTCGAGCTTGATGTTCCACCTGACGAACCGCACGACGTCGTCACCAGTCCCAGCGCGACCATGCTCGCGCCGAGCACAAAGATTCTCTTCATCCACATTGCTCCGCCACCTCCTGAATATTGCCGCCGATGATTACGCCGTCGAAAGAGTTGTTGACCTGACCTCCTGTGTGCTTGTTTCGATGCGTATCCCGATTGGGGTTGTGATTCGTTGCAGGCCGGTGAGGCTTAGCTCAACAGCGATCGACAGCAGTGCCACCAGGAGAGCCCCCGCGAAGAGTTGCACCGTATCCCGCTGTGCCAGGCCGTCGACGATGAATCGGCCAAGCCCGCCCCACGCCACCAGGGCGGCGAGGGTGGCGGTGGCCACGATGTTGACCGCCGAGGTGCGCACCCCGGCCATGATCAGGGGCGTAGCGATCGGCAGCTCGATCTGCCACAGGATCGCGCGATCGCGCATCCCCATCCCCTTCGCGGCTTCGCGCACATCGGCATCCACCTCACGCATCCCGATGTAGCTGTTGGTGACGATCGGCGGAATGCCGAGCGCGACCAGCGCAATGAACGCCGGCCAGAAGCCGATGCCCACCAACTGCACCGCGATCACCAGCAGCGCGAAGGAGGGAACGGCGCGCCCAACGTTGGAGACGTTGATCGCCAGGTTGCCGCCGCGGCCGATGTGGCCGAGGGTGACCCCGACCGGTAGGGCGATCAAAGCGGCGGCGGCGAGTGACTCGACCGACATCGTGACATGCTCGAAGAGCCGGTTCGGAATGCCAAAATCGCCCTGCCAGTGTGAGCCGTCGAGGAACCATTGCAGCACCTGGCCGATGAAGTTCATCCGGTGAATCTCCCTCGAGACCAGGGGGTCACCAGCCGCTGCAGTCCGGACAGGCTGATATCGGCAACGATCGCCAGCCCGACCGACAGCACGGTGCCGACCACCAGTGGCGTCTTGAAGTCACGGATTAGCCCGTCGAGGATCAGGCTGCCGAGGCCACCTTCGCCGATCAGGGCGGTGACCGTGACCAGCCCGATCGTCGTGACCGTGGCGATCCGGATGCCGGCCATGATGGCGGGAACCGCGAGCGGCAGATCGACCTGGAACAACTCCACCAGCGGCCGGTATCCCATGCCCCGCGCGGCTTCACGAACGTCAGGCGGTACGGCGTCCATGCCTACCACGATGTTGCGGATCAGGATCAGGAGCGTGTAGCTCACCAGACCGATCTCTGCGGTCAGCACGGTGAGCCCCGTGAAGGGGATGAGAATCGCGAACAGCGCCAGCGATGGGATGGTAAAGAGGATGCCGGTCACGGAGAAGATGGGGCCGCGCAGCAAGCGTTGCCGCCAGGCAAGCAGTCCAAGGGGGATCGCGATCAGCAGCCCGACGACGACCGCGATCACGGTGAGCTCAATGTGTTGGGTGAGCGCATCGCGGATGACCGGCACGTGACCCGATATCCAGGACCACCGGATCCATGGGTCCTCGACCGCCCCCACGACCCCGGTGGCGAGCATTGCCCGATGCTAGCAGGGGCCCTTAGGAGCAATCAATTTAGAGTAGAAGTTTCTAATGATTCGGCTGGAGCGCGTCACCAAGCGTTATCCGGGGGGCCAGGTGGCGGTCCGGGAGCTGACGATCGAGTTCCCCACCGGCCAGCTGACGATGCTGGTCGGGCCGTCGGGCTGCGGAAAGACCACCACCCTCAAGATGATCAACCGGCTGATCGAGCCAACGGAGGGTCGGATCTTTCACGATGAGCAGGACGTCACCCACGTCGACCCCGTCGCGCTGCGGCTGGTGATGGGCTATGTGATTCAGAATGTCGGCCTGTTCCCACACATGAGCATCGCCGACAACATCGCCACGGTGCCCCGGCTGCTCCGCTGGGACAAGGAGAGGATCCAGCGTCGTGTCACCGAGCTGCTCGAGCTGGTCGGCCTCGATCCGAAGCAATTTGCGCACCGATATCCGCACCAACTCTCGGGCGGGCAGCGACAGCGCGTCGGTGTCGCCCGCGCGCTGGGTGCCGACCCGCCAGTGTTGCTCATGGATGAACCGTTCGGCGCCATCGATCGAATCGCGCGGGAGCGTCTGCAGAACGAGTTCCTGCGGATCCAGCGGGAGGTGCGCAAGACGGTCGTCTTCGTGACCCATGACATCGACGAAGCGATCAAGCTGGGTGACCGGATCGCCATCATGAATCTCGGCCGCCTCGAGCAGTACGACACACCGGCGAACATCCTGGCAAAGCCGGCGTCCGACCTGGTCGTCGATCTGCTCGGACCCGACCGTGGACTCAAGCGATTGTCGGTGACGCCTATCGACCTGAATGCGCTGGAGCGCCCGCCGGTTGTCCACGCCGACGACTCGCTGGCCGACGCCCGCCGGGTGCTCGACAGCCGCTGGACCCGCGTGGTCGTCCTCGATCGAAATGACAAACCGGTTGGCGAGCTAGACCGAGATCTGGCCGACGGCGATGGCCGGGTCGGGGATCGAGCCCGTCCTATCGATGCGATCATCGGGGCGGATCGAACGCTGTATGACGCCTTCTCGCAGATGCTGATCCATCAAGCCAGCTGGGTTGCCGTGGTCGACGGCGATCGGTTCCGCGGGGTGCTTACGCCGCAGTCATTCGTCGCCGCGATTCAGCGGGTACCGGCGGAGCTGGAAGGCGCCCGCCGCTGATCCATCGTCGCCATCTTCTGCCGGATGTCGTCGTAGGCTCGGTCGTCGATGGGCGTGAAGCGCCGGATCAGACCGCTGGCGAGAAGGTCCCGGCTGACGGGGTCCTTTCCAAGCGCGCAGAGCGCATCGCGAACCCGCTCCTGGACCGCTTCGGAAACCCCCGACGTGGCGACGACGAGGGGGATGGTAGAGGGGCCGAGGGAGATAAGCACCCGAATCTCCTCGTCAAGCTCGGGATCTCGCAATCGCTCGACGCCGAGGACGTGGGAGTCGATCGCCGACGCGTCAACGCCGCCAGCGACCACCTGTCGGATGGACTCCTGGTGTCGTCCCGAGAACACCAGGCGGCCGAAGAATGCCTCCGTTTCGCCCATCTGCAGCAGGTGATGGCGGACAAGCAAGCAACCCGAGAAGGATCCCCGTTCGTTGTATGCCCAACTATGCCCACGGAGATCGCCGAACGAACGAAAGGGGCTGTCGCGGCGGACGATGACGTCGGAGAAATACACCGGCCGGTCCTGGTAGCGTGCCTCATCCAGGATTGGAGCCGCCAGCGGTCGAAGCATGCCTGGCCGCTCCTCGCAAAGGCGGACGTAAGGAAGCCCGCAGAGGAACGCCGCGTCGACGGAGCCATCCCGTAGTTGCTCCCAGCCGCGACCCTCGACCAGCTGCGCCGGCACCCCGAGCGCCCGGCCGACGCGCGCCGCCACGTCGGCGTAGACGGAGGCCATGTTCGGCGCGAGGAAATTCGCGAAAACGAGGGGCTTCACGGGCGGGTTGACGGCAGTATTGCACAGAGTGGCGCAATTTATTGCACGGGTTAGCGTCTTCTTCTATACTCCGCAAAACACTCCAACGAGGTGACGTCGCCCATCGTCGGTCCGATCATTGAGAACCCCCTCCACGGCGAACGGATCCGCTTTCTAAAGACTGCCCCCGAAACGGACGGCGAGCTGGTGCAGTACGAGTCCTGGCTCGCGCCCGGCGGCAGCGTCGGCGATCCCCACATCCATCCGGTCCAGGAATCGCGCTTTACCGTGCTTTCAGGAACCGCGTCGTTTTCCATCCACGGCGCCCGATTCGATCTTGGAGCGGGCCAGCACCTGACAGTGCCACCGCGAACGGCCCACTGTCTGTGGAATGGTGGGGAGGCCGAGGCGCATCTGCTGGTCGAGTTCCGTCCCGGCATGCTGAAGCAAGAGTTCTCGGAAACGACCTTCGGCCTGGCCCGTGACGGCAAGCACCACCTTCGCGGCGTCGGGAACATGCTGCAGTGGGCGGTGATCGCCGCGGCCTACCGCCGGGAGAGCCGTCCCCTGAGCCGGCCACTCTGGTTGCGGCTCGGACTCCCGGCGCTTGCCCCGGTTGGATGGCTATTCGGCTACCGGGCCCACTATCCCCGCTACTGCACCCGGGAAGCCGGCGAACTCGCCAGCTGAGCCGGCCGGCTCTGACGTAGCCGTTCGGGAGCCCAAGGACCCTGGCTGAGAACGTCTACGATCTGGCCGTCATCGGGGCCGGCGTCATGGGCCTCTTTACCGCCGACTTCGCCCGCCGGCGTGGGGCACGCGTCTTGGTGCTGGACCAATGGCGACTTGGTGATTCGCGAGCGGCCTCGTTCAGCTTGACGCGGTCGATCCGCAACGACTATCTCGATCCGGAATACGCCCGGCTGGCCTTCGAGGCCCGCCAGCTGTGGCTGGATTTTCAGCGCGAAACCGGCGAGCCCTTCCTCATCGAGTGCGGCTGCCTGAACCTCGCCAAAGCGAGCGTCACACCCGCCCTGTCAGCAACATACGCCGAGCAAAGCTACCGTGTTCTCCAGGGCCTGCGCCTCAAGGCGGAAGCCTTCACCCGCGATGGGCTCCGGGCTCGCTTTCCCCAATTCGATGTCGATTTCGGCAGGCTCGACGTCGAGGCGGGCTTTCTCCATGTCCCACCGATCACCTCGGCGCTGCTGACGCGCCTCCACGCCGCGGAGGTGGCGATCGAGGAGAACACCATGGTCAACCGAATCCGCCGCCGGAACGGCCTGATCGCGATCGACACCGCTGCCGGTGAGCGTCTGGCCGAGCGTCTCGTCCTGACGGCCGGCCTCGGCACCAATGAGCTGCTCGCCAGGATCGACGGCTGCGACCTTCGGCTTCCACTGCGACCGGATCGACCGAGCGAGTCGAAATACCTGATCCCTCCACCGGCAAAGCGCGCAATGTTCACGCCGGACCGGCTCCCCGTCTTCGCCTACCTCGACGTGGGCATCTATGGCCACCCGATGCTCGAGGGAAAAACACCGGGCGTGAAGATCGGCTACTACAACCCGCCCGACGTGCGCACGCAAGTCACCTCCATCACCAGCGTGCTGAGCTTTGTCGCCGAGTGCATGCCGGAGCTCATGGACGCCCGCGTCGTCGATGTCGAGGGGGCCGACCAGTGCTCGTATGATCTGGTGGCAGATGACAACTTCATCCTGGGAGCGATCCCCGACCTGCCCGGCGCAGCGATTGGGACTGGTTGGCGGGGCACCGGCTACAAATTCGCGCCACTCATCGGCCGGACACTGATGGAACTCGCCCTCGAGCGGGCAACGGTCGAGGACATCTCGCGCTTCACCCCTGAGCGCTTTGCTGTCAGCCGTGCTGGCTAGAACGGCACGCGGCATCCTCGACCGGCTGAAGAGCGGCGTGGTGCTCGGTGCGGAAGGCTATGTCTTTGAGCTCGAGCGGCGCGGCTACATCAAGGCCGGGCCGTATGTGCCCGAGGTCGTCCTGGATTCTCCTGACGCGCTTCGGGAGCTTCATCGCGAGTTCCTTCGGGCCGGCGCCGACGTCATGGTGGCCCTCACTTACTACGCGCACCGCGGAAAGCTCAAGGATGTCGGCCGCGAGAACGATCTGGAGGCGATGAACCGGCAGGCCGTGCGGATCGCGAACGAGATCGCGCGCGAAGGCGACGCCCTCGTCGCGGCAATATCTGCAACACCTGGGCGTACGACCCCAAGAACCAGGAAGCATCCTCCCGCGTCGTTCGCACCATGTACGAAGAGCAGCTGTCCTGGGCCGTCGAGGAGGGTATCGACTTCGTGATCGCGGAGACGAATGACTATCTCGGCGAGGCGTTAATCGCGCTGCAGGTGATCACGGAGTTGGGCCTACCCGCCATGGTGACGCTGGCAACGACCCGGCCGCACCAGACCTGGGACGCCTACGACTATGTGGACGCCTGCAAGATCCTGGCCGACCACGGGGCCGACGTCGTCGGATTGAACTGCGACCGGGGGCCGGCGACCATGCTGCCGATCATCGAGCAGGTCCGCAGCCGGGTCAGCGGTTACATCGCGGCGCAGCCCGTTCCCTACAAGACCGGGCCGGCGATGCCGACCTTCGAATCCTTGAAAACCGTCGAGGGGACGAGCGTCTTTCCCATCGCGCTCGAGCCGTTCCTCTGTACGCGATTCGAGATGGCCGACTACGCCCGGCGGGCGCAGGCGCTGGGCGTCAACTACATCGGCATCTGTTGCGGGGGAAGCCCACACTATGTGCGCGCCATGGCCGAGGCCCTGGGACGCACGGTTCCGGCCAGCAAGTACTCACCGGCCATCGAGCTCCACCCGGTGATCGGTGCCAGGGTGGAGGAGAAAGAAAAGGAATTCCTCGTCGATTGGAAGGGTTAAAGCGGGCGCCACGTCCGCGGCGCTGCTAAGCTCCCCCCGATGATCCTCAACCGGGGCAACCTTTTCTCCTTCCTGGTTACCGCGGTCGTGGGCGCGATCTTCCTTCTCCTGGCCTTCGAAACCTGGGCCCTCTTCACCGGCAACAAGACGATCACCGGCTATTTCCGCGACGCGGTTCACGACTTTCCGGGGCTGGCCTTCGTGATCGCCATCCTGGTTGGGATCGTGCTCGGCCACTTTCTCTGGGGGCCGGCCACCGGGCTCCTCGCGCCGGCCCCGCGCACCATCCGCCAGTTGATGAGTCGACGTGCTGCACATTAGTCCGGGCGCGATCCTGTCGCTGCTCGCGACCATCTTCGTCGGCGTCGTTTTCGTCCTGATGCTCAACGAAACGATTTCATTGGGGAAGGGACAGGCTCCCCTCACCAACCTGATCCGTTCGCTGGTGCGCGCCTATCCGCGATTCAGCTATGTAGTGGCGGTCGTCATCGGGTTGCTGCTCGGCCACCTTTTCTGGCCGTAACCAAGCGCTGGGTCGTAACACCCTCCCCCTCTGCGGGAGGGCAGGGTGGGTGCGCTAGCTCAGGCGCTCTTTGGACGACGCGAAGAAATCGCCCGCGTCCGCGTTGCCGGCGCTTTCCCCTCCGCTCGATCTGACGACTTCTTCCTGGTCGCCTCGACGCTGGCCCGCAGGGCCTCCATCAAGTCGACGATCTTCTCGCCCCGCTCGGACGGCGGTGCCGGCAATGGTGCGCCGGCGACCTTGGCATCGATGAGCTTCTTCAGGGCAGCCTGGTATTCGTCGTGGTAGCGCTGCGGATCAAAGCTGCCGCTCAGGTTCTCGATCAATGACACCGCCATCTCGATCTCCTTGGACGACACCCCCGCGCCGTCGACCGCGATGTCCTTCGTTGACCGGATTTCGTTCGCATAGAGCATCGTCTCCAGCGAGAGGACATCCTGATACGGCCGCACCAGGCAGAGACTTTCCTTGTCTCGGATGGCAACCTTCGCGACCGCGGCGCGCCCGGTCTGTTCTAACGCCTGCCGCAGGAGGACGAACGCTTTGGCTCCGGTCTCTTCGGGAGCCAGGTAGTAGGCCTTGTCGTAATAGATCGGGTCGACCTCCTCGAGCTTGACGAATTCGGAGATGTCGACGGTGTGGATGGTCTTCACCGGCAGGTGCTCGAGGTCCTCCTCGCTGATGGGGACGTATTGGCCCTTGGCGTACTCGAAGCCACGGACGACTTCGTCCCAGGGAACGGCCTTTTCATCTTTGGGGCACCAGCGGACGTTCTGTAACCGCACGCCGTCGCGCTTGTGCAGCAGGTGGAAGTGCACGTCGTGCGACTGGGTCGCGGTGTAGAGGCGGACGGGAATGCTCACGAGCCCGAACGAAATCGTGCCGCTCCAGATGGCGCGCGTGGCTCGTGCCGCCGCATTCTCTGATTTGCGATCGGCCCGTGTGGCCGCGGTCCCTGATTTGCGCGCGGTCCTTTGCGCCATACCTAACATCCTAGACTCCGTTCGTGCCGTTGGCGGTCTTGCCTCTCGTCCTATTGGCGGCCGTCTTCCATGCGGCCTGGAACGCGCTGCTGAAGGCATCGGAGAACCCGCTTTCGCTGGCAACGAGGGCGATCGCGTGGGGAACCGTTCTCTCGCTGCCGCCGGTCGCGGTGGCCTGGGTCGTGACCGGCCGACCAGGGCTCCCGCTGGCAGGCTGGTTGCTCGCGATGGCCTCGGCATTCCTGGAACTGATCTACTTCATCACCCTCTCCACCGCCTACCAGCGCGGCGAGCTCTCGGTCGTCTATCCCATCGCCCGCGGCACCGCCCCCCTGCTGGCGGTGCTGGTAGGGGTGATTCTGCTAGGCGAACGGCTGCACGCCTCGGCACTACTGGGCGTGATCGCGTTGCTCGGAGGGATCTGGGCGGTCCGGCGACCCGCCACCGCGGGCTCGGCATTGTGGCCGGCACTCCTGACCGGCGTGCTGATCGCCGCCTATTCGTCTCTGGACCGGATCGGCGTCCGGCTCGGTCCGTCATGGCTCTACGGCTGGCTGCTCTGGCTCTTCGCGGCGATCTTCCTGACGGCGTTCACGGCGGTTCGCCGGGTTCCGGGGTCACGACTCACCGTTAAGCCAACGCTATCGATCGGAGTCGGTGCCCTGATGACCGGCTCTTATTTCATGATCCTGTTCGCGCTCAGCGTCGCACCCCTGGCGATCATCGCGCCGCTCCGCGAGTCGGCCATCGTGCTGGTGACGGCGTGGGGGATATGGCGGCTCGGCGAACGACGCGGCGCCTGGCTCCGGGTCGCCGGCGCAGTCGCGATCGTGGCCGGCATCGCGCTCCTCACGATCGGGTGATCAGGGAAGGGTTGGCCTGAAGGTCGTCAGGGCGGGCAGGACGGCGAACCACATCACGACCACCACAAAGCCGACGAAGATCAGCATCGTCAAGAAGGTTCGGCCCGTCATCTCTATCCGCTAACGGTCAGGACGACGTTTCCTGTCTTCTGCTCCGTCTCGACGTACCTCGTCGCCTCGATCACGTCCTCCAGCGGGTAGCGCCGATCGATGACGGGCCGGTACTTTCCGGCCTCGATCAGCTCCTTGAGGAAGATGACGTCCTGCTTTGTTTGTCGAGGCGGTATCTGGAAGACCACCTTCTTACCTCGGGTCCGCGATGTGCGCAGCGCCCAGATGAGATTCCCGAGCCCATCGGTTGGCAGGAAGATGCCACCCGGTTCCAGCGAGGCGCGGCACCGCGTGAACGATTGCTTGCCGACCGCGTCGAGGATGACGTCGTAGGTCTGGCCATTCTTGGTGAAGTCCTCCCGCGTGTAGTCGATCACCCTGTCGGCTCCGAGCGATTTCACGAGCTCGAGGTTCTTGGTGTTGCAGACCGCGGTGACGTCGGCATCGAAGGATTTCGATAGCTGGACTCCCGCGGTGCCAATGGCCCCTGACGCGCCGTAGATGAGGATCCTGCGCCCCTTCCGAAGATCAGCCTGCTTCAGGCACGTCAGCGCATTGAGCGCTCCGTCGCAGATGGGCGCCGCCTCCTCGAAGCTCATACCTGCCGGCATGTGCGCGATTCGCACGCTCTCCTGAATCGAGAGGAACTCGGCGTGGGCTCCGAACTTGAGCCCAGTGGTGCCGAAGACCCTGTCACCGCGCGCGAACTCTCGGACGGCCGCGCCGACGTCGTCGACCTCTCCCGCAAATTCGGTGCCGAGAATTCGATGCCGCGGCCGGCGTACGCCTGAGACGAGTCGGCTCATGAGGGAGATCGCCAACCCGCTCCGGCGATTCGCTTCACGGGTCGCGGTGTCGAACCGATTGACCGTCGTAGCGTGGACCTTGACGAGGACCTCGTCCTCCCCGGGGACAGGCCGCTCCACCTCGTCGAGTCGCAGAACCTCGGGTGGTCCGTACCGGTCGTAGACCACCGCCCTCATGCGGCCATGCTCACACGTTGATGATGATCTTTCCTTTGGCGTGGCCTTCGCCCATGTAATTGAATGCTTCGGGCACCCGGTTGAGCTCGTAGCACCGGTCAATCACCGGGGTTATTTTTCCCTCCGCGAGTAGCTTCTGCAGGACCAGCAAGTCCGCTTTATTGAGCTTCGCGATGAAGAGAGCGACTTTCTGGGTGCCAGGGAGGGACGCCAGGCGCACGCCGATCAGGTGCCGTATCGTGCTGTTCCCACCCCATACTGTGTGGGCTGAGCCGCCAGCCGCAACCATGATGCCGGTCGTTGCGAGGACGCGTTTGCACGCTGACCAGGAATGGTTCCCGGCGATGTCGATCATCAGCTCGTAGGACTCGCCGCTGCGGGTGAAATCCTCTCGCGTGTAGTCAATGACCCTATCCGCGCCAAGCGCGCGGGCGGTCTCCACGTTTCTCGGGCTACAGACGGCGGTGACGACCGCCCCGAACGCCTTCGCGATCTGTACGGCGAAACTACCCACCCCTCCGGAAGCGCCGTTGATCAACACCTTCTGACCTTGTCGAACGCGTCCGTGATCGCGCAGCGCCTGCAGCGCCGTGATGGCTGCGACAGGGACGGCGGCAGCCTGCTCAAAGGCGACGTTGGCCGGTTTCGCCACCACCGCTCCCTTTGCAGGAATGGAGACGTACTCGGCGAAGGTGCACCGATCTTTTCCACCGAACACCTCGTCGCCGGGTTTGAACTCGGTGACGCTCTTCCCAACCGATTCAACCGTCCCGGCAAAGTCGGTGCCGAGCACGACCGGTTTTGCTCTGAAGCCACCGCTCAGGAGGCGCGCCGTGTACGCCACCCGCGACAGCGGGAAGAAGTCGACCGGATTGATGGAGGCGGCATGGACTCGTACCAGCACGCCGTCGTCGGCGATCGACGGCTTGTCGATCTCTTCGAGTTCGAGAACATCAGGACGCCCGGGCTTACGGCAAACGATCGCTTTCATTCGGCCTGCTCCATCCACCGCTGGGAGTTGACACCCTTGACGAGGAGCCACAACATAAGCGCCGCCTCCGCGACGAAGCCGAGGACTTCCAGGGGAGTGAGCAGCTGGTTTGCCAGCGGCGGTGAGAGAAACGTCAGCCAACCCAAGCCGGCCAGGGCAATCAACGCGCCGATAACTCGCGGCAGGAAAGTCGACTTGAAGATCAAGTAGCCCAGTACGATCTGAAACGCCCCGAAAAAGACAAGGGCGATATAGCCGACCTGAACGTTCAGGTTGAGAAACAACAGAGCCAGGGCCTGTAGCTGCTTGGCGTTGAAGGCACTCAAGTCGGGACTGCCTCCGAGGACCACCAGAGGGGCGAGTTGAAACAGACTGCCGAAAGCCGTGACCGCACATCCGACAAGGCCGAAGAACACGGCGAGTAAGGCGAGGGTTCTGCTCACCGGTTTGAACAGTTGGTAGAAGAGCGCCATCAGTGCGACATACAACGCGGTCGAGGTGAGGCCGAGCGCCCAACCTATCCGAAATGCCGTCTGATGGGTGACGATGTTGTTCGCCGTCGTCGCGGCGTCGCCCGTCGCGCCAGGCCCGCTGATCCCTGGCGCGATGATGGACCCTAGGACAGCCGTCGCAAAGAACAGCAGATAGACGACCCCGGTAAGCCTCGCCCTCCGGCGGGGCGAGGCTTTCCGGAGGTCAGCTGAGCTGGAAGGGAGGGTATTCATCGGTCACCAGGAGAAAGGCATAGGCGTCATTCGGCGTGCAGGACCTCGACGACGTTGGTGCGCGCCGCCCAGCGGCCTGGAATCCCGGCAGCAACCACCGCCACGATGATGCCTCCCAGCGGGATGGCAATCAGCTCCCAGGGGGCAAAGACGTCATAAAAGGCGAGCGGCGTAATGTTGCCGCCGAGGCTGCTGAGCTGGTCGAAGAGCAGCCTGTAGAGGGCGACCCCTGCCGGTACCGCAACCAGACCACCCACGAGCGCGAGGAAGCCGGCTGAGGTGACGACCATCCTGATCACCTGCCGTGGGCTCATGCCGAGCGTCTTGAGGGTGGCGGTGTCGCGCACCCGCTCGCGCGTGCTCAGCAACATCGTGTTGAAGACGCCGGCGATCGCGATCAGCGCGACGATACCCGCGATCCCGAACAGGACGCCGGCGATCACGGTAAGAAAGGCGGTGTTGCCGGTACTGTTGGCCTGAACATCGAGCAGGTCCGGCTGGGCTGCGGCCAGGCGCTTCACGTACGCGTCGAGGTTCGAGTCGGGCTTCAGCGTCACCTGGTAGACCGACGGTGTGAGGTCCGGAACCGCGGCGGTTATCGTCGACCAGTCGAGCATCAGGATGTGGCCGCCGGGTCCGGCAGTGAAGTCGAAGACCTCGCCCACGATTCGAAGCTTGAGGGGCTGGCCATTGACTGTCCCGGTAAAGGTGTCGCCGAGGTTGAGGTGGGCGTCCTGGACGAAGCCCCTGTTCGCAACCACCTCACCCGGACCCGCGAACCAGTGGCCCGGGGAGATCAGGTAGCCAAGCGCCGCCGAGTCACCGCGGAAGCCGAGCGTGCTAACCGGATCCGCGATTCCCGCAACGTTGATCTTGGTGGTTGTTTCCGCCACCACGCGCGTGGTTTCCGGCTGCGAGTTGATCAGCTGCGTGGCCTGCGCGTCCGCCAGGGCGGGGCTCTTGGTGACGACCACATCCACGCTTCCGATGTGTCCCTCGTAGGTGTAGATCTTGTTGAAGCTGCGCGCCTCTCCCAGAGCAACGACCACCGTGGCGACGCCCAGAACGATGGCAAGGAGCGTCAGGATCGCCCGGCCCGGACGCGCCGCCGCGTCGCCGAGACCGAGGACGATCGGCCGCGGCAGTCCGGCCCGAGATGCCAGGCGGCGGAGCCAGCGGCCGCTGTGGCCCCGTGGGGCCGAAGCGTTGGCGATGACGGCTGCGGGCTTGAGCCGGCCCGCGCGGAACGCCGGAATCCCCGCGGCGATGGTCACGATGAGGAGCGCCCCCGCAAGCGCGAGCAAGTCGAGAGCGGGTGAGAAGGTCGGCTGGTAGGCGAGACCCAGCGCCTGTGAGTTGCTCGCGAGCAACGGCTGGCTCAGGATCGTCCCGATTGGAATGCCGAGGATGGAGGCCGCTGCCGCGGGAGCCAGGATCTGGAGCACGAAGACGCCGATCACCTGCAGTGGTGTGAAACCAACGGCTTTCATGATCCCGATCTCGCGATACGCCGAGATCACGATCCCCGTCACGAGGTTGGCGACGATCGCCGCCGTAGCAGCCAGTGCGAAGACACTGAAGGCAACCAGCACGCCGGTGAGGATCTGGGTCGAGACATGGAACACGGTGCGGACAAAGATGTAGTTGACCGAGCTGGTGATACTGTCCGGTGGAAGCGAGGCGCGCAGTGTATCCATGTGAGCCTGCAGCTGAGCGCTGGTCGGGTCGCTCGCGAAGCGGTAGTCCATCACGAAAGACGCGTCCTTCGCTGTCAATGGGGCGATTGCCGTTCCGAGGACCCAGGCGTGCTGGACGCCGCCAACGTCCGCCCGGAGCTCGTCGATGTCCACCACCTCGGCCACGACCGTAAGGACCGGCTCCTGGGGAAGGCTGACAACCTTGAGCCTCTCTCCGATCGAGATGTGGTTGAGGTCGGCAAAGGACCGCGTCAGCGCGATCTCGGTAGCGTTGGATGGCCAGTGCCCCGATGCAATGCGGAGCTGCCCAACGTCGCCTCCGGGGTTGTCCCGGCCGACGGCGGTCACCACGTACTTGTGTCCCGCTGCCTGAAACTGGACGTGGGTCGCTCGATACGGACCGCCGTAGGTGGTCGCCCCGATGAGCGCCGGCGTTCCGGCGATCGTACCCGGATCAATCCGGCCGTCGAACGCAACTTTCAAGTGAGCGCCTTTCTGCGCATCGAATGCCAGCTGGTAAGGGTCACGTGTCTGTGCGATGAGGGTTAGCGCCATCGTGCCGGTGCCAACTGCAAGCAGCGTCGTCACGAAGATCACCGCGGCTTGCAGTCGCCGCCGGCGTAAGTCCCGCATCGCTTTGAGGAGGACGGCGGTCATCGCGATGCCTCCTCGCCGCGGACGCGGATCACCTCGGCGGCAGCGCGCTCCGGGCTCTCCAGGCGCGCGTCGTCGACGATCGTTCCGTCCATGACGCTGATCACGCGGGTGGCGTGCCGGGTCGCCAGTTTGGCATCGTGGGTGACGAGCAGGACCGTTTGCCCGTCGCGATGAAGCTCGCCGAGGAGTTCCATCACCTTCTCGCCACTGCGTGTGTCGAGCGCGCCGGTGGGCTCATCCGCGAGGAGAAGCGTCGGCTGGTTGATCAGCGCGCGGGCGATGGCGACGCGCTGCTGCTGGCCGCCGCTTAACCGCGCCGGGTACCGATTGGCGACCTCGTTGATGCCGAGCCGCCCCATCAGCTCCCGAGCTCGACCGTTCGCGGAGTCGCCCCTGAGCTGGGCCGGGATGAGGACATTCTCGAGCGCGGTCAAGTTGGGGAGTAGGTAGAAGAACTGGAAAACGAAGCCGATGTGGTCGCGCCGAAACCTGGCCAGTCCCGCCTCACCGAGCTTGCCGAGGTCGGTGCCGCCTACCACGACGGTGCCGGATGTCGGCCGGTCCACGCCCGCGACGAGGTTGAGCATGGTGGACTTGCCGCTGCCCGAGGGACCCATGATCGCGGTGAACTCGCCCTTCTCGATGCTGACCGACACGCCATTGAGCGCCCCGGTGATGCCGCCCTGATAGACCTTGGTGACGTCGGTCAGCCGGACCAACTCGCTCACTCCGTTTTCGCCCCCTCCGTCCCGAAACGTTCTGAAGACAATTCGTCCATCCATTTGAGATCTGCCTCCGTGTGAAGTAATGCGCCTCGTACGAGTCGTGCCAGATCGATGCGGCCGTCACGGCGGGCCCCTTCTTCCAGCCGGTTCAAGTCGCGCAGACGCTGCAGGTAGGCGCGCTTCTGGCGAGCGAGCATTCCCTTCAGGTCGCCGTTTGCGATGCGGGTCGCGAGCAGGAGTTTTACGTAGATCTCCTCGTGCAGCTGTTGAGGCCCGGACTCCGGCGTGGCGAGCCACTCGTCGAGCGCCTTCTGGCCCTCCGGCGATAGCTCGTAGAGCAGCTTTCCCCGGTCGCCGCGATGACCGACGGGCCGGACGAGCCCGTCGCGCTCGAGGCGCTGGAGCGTCGTGTAGATCTGGCCGATATTGACGTCCCAGGTGCCTCCGAGCATGGCTTCAAAGCGGTTCTTCACCTCATATCCGTGGAGGGGTTGCTCCTTGAGGAGCCCCAGCACGCCGTACTTAAGCGACAATCTTTCGACTACCCATACGCAGTATGTATGCTGAGTATGCATAGCGATGCGACGAATGTCAAGGGGCTCGGGTGAGGAAATCGTGGTCGGGGCGAAAAGATTTGAACTTTCGGCCTCTCGGTCCCGAACCGAGCGCTCTAACCTGGCTGAGCTACGCCCCGATCGGCGAATCTCAATGATAACCTCTCTCTGGCGCGCCGCCGGAGCATGCCCTCGTAGCTCAGGGGATCAGAGCGCCTCCGTCCTAAGGAGGGCGTCGCAGGTTCGAGTCCTGCCGAGGGCAATTTTCAGCCTCTAACATGGAGCCCATGATCTCCACCGAAGTGCACGCGGCACTGACGCCGGTGACCTTCCTGCTCGGCACCTGGCGCGGGGAAGGGGAGGGCCAGTTCCCGAGCATCAAACCCTTCCGCTACCGCGAAGAGATTCGCTTCACCCACAACGGTAAGCCGTTCCTGATCTACACCCAGCGTACGGAGGCGATCGACACCGGCCAGCCGATGCATGCCGAGGCGGGTTACCTGCGGCTCGTCGGCGAAGGCCGCGTGGAGTTCGTGATCGCGCAGCCGATTGGCTACGCGGAGATCTCCCTCGGCCGAGTCGATGGCCGGCGGATCGACGTCGAGTGCGCCAGCGTCGGCCGCACGCCGACCGCCAAACCGGTGACGGCGATCAGCCGATCGTTCTGGATGGACGGCGAGACGCTGCGCTACGAGTTGAAGATGGGGTTGGAGGGGGCGGCCGCGATTCGGCACCTCACGGGCAGTTTCCGCCGGACCGACTGATCCCGTCCGCTAGACCCGCTCCTGGGCTCGACGGACCACGCGCGCCATGACCCCTCTCGGGCTCAGCCGTGCCACCAATGGGATGAGCTTGTTGCGAATCCCTGGGATCACGAGGGGCTTCCCCGCCATCAATCCACGGTAACCGGCCAGGGCTACGCTTTTGGCGTCCGCAATCTGTCCCTGGAATAGTCGCGAGTCTGCCATGCCTCCCCGTTGTTGGAGCCCGGTGCGGGTGGGTCCCGGCGCCAGCGTGGTGACCGTAACCCCCGTCCCCTCGAGCTCGTTGGTCAGCGCTGCCGAAAACGAAAGCACGTACGCTTTACTCGCGTAGTAAACCGCCATCAGCGGTCCGATGGCGAACCCTGCCGTCGAGGCGACGTTGAGGATCCGACCCTCGCGCCGCTCGAGCATCCCGGCGAGGAACAGCTTGGTCAGACTGGTCAATGCCGTGACGTTGACCTGCAACATCTGGAGCTCGGCTTCGAGATCGGTCTGGGCGAAGAGGCCGTAGACGCCAAATCCGGCATTGTTGACCAACACGTTCACCGCCAAGCCGGCGGCCGTGGTCTCTTCGTAGATCTCGTTAACGGCGCTTGGCGTGGAAAGGTCCTTCGCGAGCACGAGCGTCTTTACGCGAAACTCGCTCTCGAGGCGCGCGGCCAATTCGTTCAGCTCGTCGTGCCCCCGCGCGACCAGGATGCAATCGAAGCCATCCCGCGCAAACAAGAGCGCCAGCTCGTAGCCGATCCCGCTCGAGGCCCCCGTGATTAGAGCCGTCCGGCTCACGAGAACATCTTCTCACCGGCGCGGACTGGGATCGGCAGCCAGTTCTCGCGCGGCGCGAGCGGGCAGGCCCAGCGCGCGTCGTAGGCGCACGAGGGGTTGTAGGCGAAATTAAAGTCGATCGTGATGTCGGGCGAGCCGGCCGTCATTTCGAGCACCAGGCCATCGGTGTTCTTCACCGTATCGAAGAGGTAGCGCCCACCGCCGTAGGTTTCCTCACCCGACGTGGCGTCACGAAAGGGGAGGAAGAGACCCCCGCCATAGCCGACCAGGCTGAACACGGTCAGCCGGCAATCCTGGCCGCCAAGTCGGAAGCGCAACCAACCGGCTCGCCGGTAGGTGATGACGCCATCCTCGCCGCCCGTATCGATCTCGAGCGGCTCGCCGGCGTCGGCGGGCTCCGGCCGCACGGTGAGGCGATAGACCGGATCGTGATCGAAGTAGGCAAGGCCCTTGAACTGCGCCTGCGCGTCGGCGACCAGGGGCGACTGTGGGTGCGTTCGAAACAGATCGTCGCGACCCCGGCGAAACCGTTGGAGCGCATCGGGCCCTTTCAAGCGGTAAAGATCGCCGACGCGGCGGCGCCAATCAGCGAGGTCGATGTAGTGCTGGGGTCCGCGGTCAGCCAGCGATTTCTACCCTGAGGTGATCGTCAGCTGCCGCGTTCGACGGCTTGGGCCGCGGCTTCGCGCTCGGGTGCGGGACTCGAGGCAGGCGAGGGCGAGCCGTCGGCCGGAGCAGCGCCCTGCGAATCGGTTCCTCCCGTGCCGTTCGTGGGTGCAATTGAGCTACGTCGTCGACCGCGCCGGCGACGGAACTTCCGCGGCGGGGCCGCTCCGTTTTCGGTGGGTGGTGCCCCGCCCTCCGGAGCAGCGACGCCATTGCTGGCAACGGCAACGCTCGGTGTGACCGGACGCGGCCCGAACCCACGGCGGCGCCGGCGCGATCGCCCTCCGGCGGCCGGGGCGGTGCCGCCTCGCTGTCGGCGACGGTCGCCTCGCTGACGCCCGCCGACCGCTGCGTCCATGGCGTGCAGGGCGCCAATGCCGGCCACGCGGCCTTCGCGCTCGATGTGCTCCAGCAACGGACGGTAGAGATCCTGTCCCTCACGACCGGTCATCGTCTCGATGTCGCCGACCACGACCAGCAGCTGCTTCGCGCGCGAGATGGCGACGTTCAACCGCTGCGCCTTCTTCAAGAAGCCAATGCGTTCCGCTTCGTTGCTGCGCACCAGGCTGAGGATCACGACGTCCGCCTCCTCACCCTCGAAGGCGTCGACCGTATCGACCGCCAGCCCGGGCAGCGCTACCATCCGCAGCTCCCGCCGCAGCTGGGTGACCTGGTCCTGGTACATGGCGATGACGGCGACCCGCAGCTGCTCGAGCCCCAACCGCTGCAGGTGGCGCACCACGCGACCGACCGCCTCGATCTCGGCACGGTTCGAGATGCTTCCCGAGCCGCCCTTCTTTTCCCGGCCGCGAATCGTCAGCCAGGTGAGGTTGCGGTTGAACGGCCACGGCAGCGGCGAGCGCAGCGCCGCCATCTCCGGTGAGTTCCGCAGCCGGCCGTCATAGGACGCCACCGACACATAGCTGCCGATCGGCGCCGCCATCCGGTACTGCTCGTCCAGCATGACCAGGTTGGTCTCGGGCAAGACGACCCAGCTCAATTCGAAGAAGCTCGCGTCGCGGACCATCGACCTCGCCTCATCGTCATCGACCGGGAAGGCAGCGGCGCTTTCGTCCAGCACCGGAGGCAGCTGGCGGTGGTCACCGACCAGCAGCCAGCGTGGGGCCAGGCGCAACAGGGGCAGGGTTTCGGTGAAGCGGACTTTGTTCGCCTCGTCCAGGATCAGCCAATCGAACATCTCGGCTTCCTTGCAGGCGAGCGCGATTCGATTCACGGTGCCGAAGACGACATGGGCATTGCGCACCCGCGGATCGTCGGCTTCGACGATGCTCGCGCGGAACTTGGGATCGACCTTCTCAGGCTCGGCGATTCGGACCATGCGCAGCGAGTCCAGTCCTTGCAGACGCTCCTGCGCGTTGTCCACCGCCGTGTTGGCATGGGACGTCATCAGGATGCGGACGCTGGGATCGCGCGCGACCAGCTGACGAACCGTCTCGACGATCGAGGTCGTCTTGCCGGTCCCGGGGGGTCCCTGCACCAGCTGCATGCTCCCGGGGAAGAGGTTGACGGCGCTCCGCACCGCCTGCTGCTGGCTCGGGTTGAGCCGCTCGTCGAAGGGTTGCAGGTCGCCGGTGCCCGGGGGCAGCACCTCGTCGGGCGCGATCAGCAGCGCCGCGACACGACGCAGGCTGATGTCGCCCGCCGGGAAGCCGTTCAGGGTTCGCTGCTGGACCTCGACGACGGCGGTGATCGGTTGCGGCCGGACCGTGCCCGGGCCGAGCGGTCCCTCTTCGCGCAGCTTGACGAGCCAGCGGCGCCCGCCGCCTTCGCCACGCAGGAGGGTGCCTTCGCGGTCCGCCCCGTAGCCGGTGCGAATGATGACGCGGTCGCCTTCCTTGAACCCGCCGCGGCGACTCAGGACGAGCATCGCCCCGGCGCTCCGGTCGCCGTTGGTGGCGCCGCACACGGTGCATTTCGCGCCGGTCGCCTGCAGGCTCTCGCACTTGCTGCAGATCACGCCCTCCGTCTCGACCTCGTAGGGGCGGGCATCCTGCTCGGCCTGCCAGGCGAGCCACTGCCGCTCGTGATTGGCGAAGGCCTGGCCGGCCAGAACCAGCGGCAACTGTGCCGCCTCTTCCAGCGCGGTCAGCTGCCGGCGGACCCAATCCTCTTCCGGCACGTAGGATGCGGCCTCGGCGACGGCTTCGGCGACTTCCAGGGTCAGCACGTCGCCGGCATCCTTGGAGGGGTCTGGATCCGGCTGGACCCGCTCCACCACGAATGCGATGTCGCGGCCGGGCAGCCCGAAGAGCTGGCCCGTGAGTCCGAATCGCTCGATCGTGGTCTCCGTCCGCTTCTGCAGGTTGAGTGTGAAGCGTACCGGCGCGTGCTTGATATCCACGTAGCCATCTCCCTCGGTGGCTTCGGTCAGCAAACCCATGAGAGCCTCCTGGCCGAGGTGGGACAGCAGGGTTTCGGCCTGGCTCTGCGGCGCGGCGCAGACGAGAAGGCGAACCGCGGTGATGTCAGGGGCCCGATGGGCAAACGGGGACCCCGCGACAACAGGCGGTAACCGTAAGGTCAATGGCGCTCCTTGTGGCGCATAAGATTGGGCCTGGCTTTCACAGGTGGGCCGACGGCTAGCCACCCCTTCGGCAGAGCGTCGGACAGGCGCGAGCGTCGGCCTGTCTAACCCGGCCACCAGTATAACGCCAAACTGGGTCGTTCGCCTACTCTAGGGTTAGAAGAGGTGGCAAAGAGGGCATCCCTGAGCAAGGGCGAGCGGCGCGTGCAGCGCGCCCTTGAAGTAGCGCCTGGCGCGCTCACCTGGACCATTTTGATCGCCCCGGTGGCGGCATCCTTTCTGTTCGCCCCCTACATCGCGGTGGCGATCTTCCTGATCGACATCTACTGGTTCGTCCGGACCGCGACGGTCGTCATCGGCATCCGCGGCACCTATCGAAAAATGAAGACGGCCATGCGGCAGGATTGGTGGCAGCGCTGCCTGGCGCTGGCGGTCTCACCGGCCACGCACGATCCTCATCGGATCGTGCATGCCGTCCTGATTCCGACCTACACCGAGCCCTACGAGATCCTTCGCGAGACGGTCAGGGCGATCGCCGAAGCCGACTACCCGGCGGAAAACAAGGTGGTGGCGATCATCACCCGGGAGAGCGACCGGCCCGGCTGGGAGAACGTCCACCGACTGCAGCAGGAGTTCGGCGGCCGGTTGCGTGCCTTCTTGCATATCAAAGACCCGCTGCTGCCGGGCATCGTGGTGGGCAAGTCGGCGGCGATGGCCTACGGCGGCCCGGTCCTGCGCCGCGAGCTGGAGGCGATGGGCCTCGACTCGAAAGACGTGATCGTCACCGACCTGGACTCGGATTTCCGGGTCCACCGCCAATACTTCGCCTACCTGACCCATCAGTACGTCCAGGACCCGAGGCGGCTCGAGTGCCTGTTCCAGCCGATCCCGATGTTTCACAACAATCTGTGGCGGGTGCCGTTCGCGGTGCGGATCATGGCGAGCGCTTGCACGCAGTGGCAGATGTTCCTCTCCTCGCGTCCCGACCGGCTGGTCGCCTTCAGCAGCTACTCGATGTCGCTCGACCTGGTCATCAAGGCCGACTACTGGGACGACGATGTCATTCCCGAGGATTCGCGCTTCTACTGGAAGTCATTCTTCGCGACCCACGGGCGCCTCAAGATGGTGCCGGTCTTCCTGCCGATCTACGGCGATGCGCCGGAGGCCTCCGACCGGGGGATGCCGTGGGAGCGGGTCAAGACGCACGCCAACCAGTACAACCAGATCAAGCGCTGGGCCTGGGGGGTCAGTGACATTCCCTACGCGACGGTCCGCCTCCTGCGCCACGCCGAGATTCCCCTCTGGCTGCGGACGCGGCGCTACGGCTACATGATCTTCAACCACCTGACCTGGGCGACGCTGCCAATCCTGCTGCTTTTTGGCGCCGCCCTCCCCCGCTTGTTGTCCGAGGATTGGAACCTGACCCTCGAGGCCGATCGGTTGGGACTCTACGCCTTTATCCTGATCAACATCGCGTTCCTGAACATCGCTGCGCTGATCCTCGTGGAGCAGCGCATCAATCCGCCGATGCCGCGCACCTGGGGGGTGCTGCATCAGATCTGGGCCTACGTGCAGCTTGGCCTTTACCCGATCGTTGGGCTATTGTTCAGCGTCCTCCCGGCGCTGGAGGCGCAGACCCGTCTCATGCTCGGCATGTACCTCGAGTACCAGGTCACGGAGAAGGTCTCGGAGGGCACGGCGTAGCCCGGCTCAGGGCCGCGGCCTGGCAGTCCCAGGCATCGATCGGCGTGCTGGCGATCCTCGTCGTCGCCGCGATCCTGCGGACGTTTCGGCTGGACACCTTCCCTCCTGGTCTGTACGCCGATGTCGCGGCAAATGGCCTGGACGCGCTGGGCGTGCCACAGCACGGCCTCCAGGTCATCTACCCGCGGGGAACCGGCAACGGCATCGAGGGCATGATCGATTGGCTCGATGCCGCCAGCGTCGCCCTGCTTGGCGCCCGACCGATCGCTCTCTACCTGACGACGGTCGTGATCGGGCTTGTCACGCTGCCCGTCCACTACCTCCTGGCCAGCCGCCTCTTCGGGCGCCGCGTCGGACTGATCAGCACCGGCCTGCTGGCCGTTTCCTTCTGGGCCGTCCACTACAGCCGGCTCGGATATCGCACGGCGCTCGTCCCGCTCTTCCTCGACCTGGCATTCCTTCTCCTCTTGTGGGCGGTCCGGCGCGGCGCGGCTTGGCGCTGGGCGCTGGCTGGGGCGGTGACCGGCCTTGGGGCCTATACCTACACGAGCTACCGGCTGGTGGTGCTGGTGGTCGCCGGCCTGATCGTCCTGCGGATCCTGGCGCGGCGCGAGCTGCCGGGGACCCGGTGCTCGCGGGCTCTCTATGCACTCGCCACGGCGGTTGTGGCGGCCCCGCTCGTGATCGCCACGGTGGTGCATCCGGAGGTGCTCAACCGAGACATCGGCGTCTCCGTCCTGGGTGGAGGGCCAATCGCGAGCCTCCCCGGCCGGCTCGTCGATCACGCGGTGCGGACGATCGCGGTGTTCAACGTCTGGGGCGATCCCGAACGCCAGTACAACGTGCCGCATCTGCCGCTGTTCGATCCACTGGTGGGCCTCGCCTTCCTTGCCGGGATCGTGGTTGCGATCACGCGCTGGCGCGAGAGTCGCTACGCCCTGCTGCTGGTCTGGCTCGGGGTGTTCACGCTGGTCGTCGGCCTGTCGGATCGCACTCCGCACATGCTGCGCGGCAGTGGCCTGGTTCCGGCGGCCTACCTGCTCGCGGCGGTTGGCCTGGAGGCGGTCCTCCTGAAGCTGTGGCCTCGCCGCGCCGCCCTGGCCGCCGCGGCGGTCTGGGTGGTCAGCCTGGCGTGGACGGTCGTTTTCTACTTTGCCGTCTACCCGACCGTGCCCGGCCTCTATCTCGAGTTCATGGGCGACCGGGTCGACGTCGGGCGATTCATGGATGCCACGGATTGGAACGGTCGCCAGCTCTATGTCGCCATTACTTTCACCACTCGCGGGACGGTCAAGCCGGATCCGTTCCGTGCCACCCCCATTCGATTCATGACCGCAGGGCGAGTCGATTGGACGTTTCTCGACTATCGACAGGTGGAACAGCTGCCCGGGGACGTGCCCATCGCCGTCGTCGTCGACGCAAGGGATCACGTCGTGCTCAGCAGGCTGGCAGAGCGTTTTCCGGATGGCCGGGTCGCCTACGTGCTGCTGCTACCGCAGCGCCCGGTCGCCGTCTTCCTTCATGGCGACAGCGCGTCTTTTCATCCCCCATCGAGCCGTCCCTATTCGAACTGGTAGCCGTCAGCGGAGCCCGACCGCTTCCTGAACGCGATGCAAGGTGGCGTTCGCGATCGGCGTCAAACGCTCGGCGGCTCGGCGCAGCTGCTGCATCAACGCCGAGTCATCGGATCGGATCTCGCGATACCGCTGCTGGATCGGCGTCAACACCTCGATCACGGCGTCGGCGACGACGCTCTTCAGCACGCTGTACGGCTTGCCCGCGAACTCGCGCTCGACGGCCGGCCAATCCAGCTCCTTGATGGTGCGATAGATCTCCAGCAGGTTTCGAACGCCGGGGCCGGCCGGGAAGCGTACCGCCGGCTCGGCATCGGTCTGGGCCCGGGCCACCTTCTTCCGGATCAGGTCGGGCGGATCGAGCATGAAGATCGCGTGGCCGGGCGCATCGGCCGCCAGGCTCTTGCTCATCTTCTTGTCGGGGTCGTCGAGCCCCTTGATTTCGGCACCGGCCTTCTGGATCAACGCCTCCGGGATGACGAGGATGTCTCCGAACCGCTGGTTGATCCGCTGGCCGATGTCGCGCGTGTACTCGATGTGCTGGCGCTGGTCCTCCCCAACCGGCACGTACTTCGCGTCGTAGAGCATGATGTCGGCGGCCATCAGCGACGGGTAGGTCAGGACACCGGCGCCGATCCGCTCGCGCCCCTGCCGCGCCGTTCGGTCCTTGAACTGTGTCATACGTTCCAGCCAGCCGATCGGCGTAAAGCACTCGAAGATCCACGCCAGCTCCGCATGCGCTGGCACGTGCGACTGGATGAACATCGCCTGGTCCGGCCTGATCCCGCTGGCCAGGTAGATCGCGGCCAGGTCGAGGGTGTTTTCCCGGAGCGCGGCCGGGTCCTGCGGCAGCGTAATGGCGTGCAGGTCGACGATACAGAAGATGTTGTCGTACTTGTCCTGGTCGCGTACCCAGTTGCGGATCGCCCCGAGGTAGTTGCCGATATGGAGCCCACCGCTCGGCTGGATGCCGCTGAAGACGCGCGGCTTGCCGGTCGCCTGCATCCACAGATGTTAAGGAAGAGCGCCGCAACTCAACTAGAATCCGCGCCGTGAGCGAGCGGCTCGCGTCAAAGACCCTGCGCAACAGCATGCTGGTGGTGGGAGCACGGGCCCTTGCCAAGCTGGCGGTCTTTGTCGTCGTCGTGTTGCTCTGGCGCCACCTCGGCGCGGACCACTATGGCCGGTTCGCCACCATGATCGTCTACGTCACGCTCGTCGGGGTCATCGCCGACCTCGGGTTGCAGACGGTGTTCATCCGCGACGCCTCTCGGGACCGCACCGTGTTCACCCGCTACCTCGCCAACCTGCTCAGCGCCCGCCTGCTCCTCTCGCTGGTGGCGCTCGTCATCCTGGCGGCCGCCCTGCGCCTGCTCAGCCCGCCGCTCTTTCCCTACACGCTGCCCGCCTTCGTCCTCCTGCTGACGACCACGTACTCGAGCCTGCTTCGCGCCGTCTTCTACATCCGGGGTCGCCTCGGCTACGAGGCGATCGCCATCGTCGCCGAATCGCTGCTGCTGCTCGGGCTGACGATCGTTGCCATCGAGCGGCGTGCGACCTGGGATGCCTTCCTCTGGGTCTACGCGGCCAGCTACCTGTTCACCTGTCTCTTTGCGTTCGGCGTGATTCGATGGCGCTGGCACGAGCGGGTCACCATCCGTCTGGAGCCTGCCGTGGTGCGCCGCCTGCTCGCCGGCGGGCTCCCCCTCGCCCTCGCCTTCACCATCACCACCGTCTATGCACAGCTCGACATCGTGTTGCTGCAGCTCTTCAAGAATTTCCAGGTGGTCGGCTGGTACTCAGCCGCGAATAAGTACATCGACGCGGTGGCCTGGGTGCCGCAGTCGGCGATGGGCGCCGTCTTTCCGGCGCTGTCGCTGCTCTCGGCGGGCGATCGTCGCCGGCTAGTGTTCGCCTACGAGAAGTCGTACAAGATGCTCGCCATCCTCGGGCTCCCGCTGGCGGTCGGCGTGGGGGTGACGGCCGATTCCATCGTCCATGTCACGCGCGGCTTCGAACAGTCGATCCCGGCGCTGCGCATCCTCGCCCCCTCGGTTGCGCTGCTGTTCGTGAACAACGCCTTCATCTACACCCTGACTGCCATCAACCGCCAGCTCGATTTCACCCGACTCGCCCTCTTCACCCTCGCCGTGAATGTCATCCTCAACCTGCTTCTGATTCCGCCCTATAGCTACCTGGGCGCGGCGGCGGCCTCGACCATCACGGAGGTCGCGCTGTTCGGGGGCGGCTGGTGGCTGCTGCGCCGGCATCTCGCCTCCCTCTCGATCGTTGGGAGCGTCGCCCGCGTGCTCGCCGGCGCTGCGGCCATGGGGATCGTCGTCTACCTCGTCCGCTCCTGGCCACTGGCGATCGTGATCATCATCGGGGCCGCAGTTTACGTCGGTGCGCTCGTCGTCGCGCAGGCGCTGAATCCCGAAGAGTGGTCGATCGTCCGCTCCGGCTTCAGGGCCCGCTAGGCAGCGGCTGCAACCAGCCAGCGATCTTGGCGCGGTAATGACTCGTTAACCAGCTGACCGTCGCGTCGTCGGCGACCGGCACGACGACGCCGATCGTGGTGCTGTCGCACCCCGTTGACATGAGGACTTCGACCCCTCGGGTTCGGAGCGCTTCGCTCACCTCGCGCTGCATTGGAATAGAGTCGAGTCCCGGTGGGGACCCCGATTCCAGCCGGCACGGTTCGGGCAGCCCGTACGCCTGCGCGGCCAATTGCGGTCGTTCCGTCAGCGTCAGCGCGTGACCGTCCCAGGTGCCAACCAGTCGCATCGCCGGCGAGAATGGCCACCCGCCGCGATCGCCACCAGCGCTGGGGATCTGGCTGACGTCGACGCCCCTCACTTCGATCCCTCCACACGTGGCTGGGTCCATCAGGGCATCCGAGAAGCACGCGAAGACTAGGCTACCCGTCACTAACAGCGGGGCGCTAAGCTCGTACCGGGTCGCGGCAGGGCCACTGCTGCCGGCGCCGAGGACGCTCAGGCTAGTGGCGAGGAGGCCGAAACCCAGCGCCACCGAGCTCTTCCGAACGCCCAGGAGCCGCATCACCGATAAGAACAACGCCACGCGGTTACCTAAACTACTCGCGTGCCGGATGATGGCGCTATCGTGCGCGCTCTGTCGGAGAAGATCCGCGACGTGCCGAACTTCCCCAAAGAGGGGATCCTTTTCAAGGACATCACGACCCTCCTCCAGGATGCCGGCGCCTTCCGCCAGGCGGTGGATATCATGGCCGAGACCTATCGCGGCAAAGCCGTCGAGCTGGTCGTGGGGGTCGAGTCGCGCGGCTTTATCTTCGGTGGGGCGCTCGCCTACCTGCTGAACGCGGGCTTCGTGCCTGTGCGCAAGGAGGGGAAGCTGCCCGGCCAGAAGATCTCGGAGGCCTACGCGCTCGAGTACGGCTCGGCGGTGCTGGAGATTCATCAGGATGCGATCAAGCCGGGGCAGTCCGTCGTGATCGTCGATGACCTGCTGGCGACCGGGGGCACGGCGAAGACAACCGCCAGCCTGGTGCAGCAGCTGGGGGGGCGTGTGGTCGGGATCACCTTCCTGATCGAGCTCAAATTCCTCAAAGGGGCAGACAACCTGTCGGAATACAACGTCGTTTCCCACTTGAAGTTCTAGATGGGCGCTGCCCCGATCCTCGTCGTCGGCTCGGTCGCGCTCGACGCGGTGCATACGCCGACCGAAACCGCCACGGAGATCCTGGGCGGGGCGGCGAGCTACTTCTGCTTGTCGGCCGCCCTGTTTGCGCCCGTCCGCCTGGTGGCGGTGGTGGGCGAGGACTTTCCGATCGAGCACAAGCAGCTGCTGGAATCCCGCCACATCGATCTCGCGGGGCTGCAGGTGCGTCCGGGAAAGACCTTTCGATGGACCGCCCGCTACACCGGCGTCCGGCTGGAGAACCGGGAGACGCTCGACACCCAGCTCAACGTCTTCGCCGATTTCCATCCGACGCTCCCGCCGGCGTACCGCGACTCCAAACTGGTCTTCCTCGCCAATATCCAGCCCGAGCTGCAGCTTGAGGTGCTGGAGCAAGTGCCGGAGGCGCAGTTCATCGCCTGCGACACGATGAAGCTCTGGCTCGACACCGCCCGTCCTGGGCTCGAGCGGTTGTTGCGGCGAGTCGATTGTGTGCTGATGAACGATGAAGAAGCTGTGCAATTCTCCGGGCAGCGCTTTCTCCCGGCGGCCGCGCGCGTCATCCTCTCCTACGGGCCGAGCGCCGTCATCATCAAGCGCGGCGAGAACGGCTCCCTCCTCTTCACCCGGGATCGGGTCTTCCTCGCGCCGGCCCATCCGCTGGAGACCGTGCGCGACCCCACCGGCGCGGGCGATGCTTTTGCCGGCGGGCTGCTGGGCGCCCTCGCGCGCGCCGGGCAGCACGGAGAGGACGTGCTCCGGCGGGGCATGCTGTATGGCAGCGTGCTCGGCTCGCTCGCGGTGGAAGACTTCAGCGTGCGCCGCATCGTCCAGGCCGATACCCGCGAGATCGACGGGCGGTTGAGTACGCTTGTGGACATGATTTCTCTCAACGGCTCTCGGACGCAGTAACGCATGGCCACCATTCCCGCGCAGCGATATGACGTCAAGGACCTGAAGCTCGCCGACGATGGCCGGCGGATGATCGAGTGGGCCGCGCAGGAAATGCCCGTCTTGCAGCAGATCCGCGAACGCTTCAAACGCGAGCAGCCGCTCAAGGGTCAGCGCCTTTCCGCCTGCCTGCACGTGACGACCGAGACGGCGAACCTTGCCATCACCCTGAAGGCCGGCGGCGCCGAGCTCGTCCTCTGCGCCTCGAATCCACTCTCGACCCGAGATGCGGCCGCCGCCGCGCTGGTCGCGGACCACGGCATCAGTGTCTTCGCCATCAAGGGGGAGGACAACGAAACCTACTACCGGCATATCGCATCCGCCCTCGAGCACCGGCCGACGATGACGATGGACGACGGCGCCGACCTGGTCGCCGCGTTGCACAAGGACCGCACCGACCTGATCGGCGACGTCATCGGCGGCACCGAGGAGACGACCACGGGCGTCATCCGGCTGCGCAGCATGGCCGAGAAGAAGGTGCTGCGCTATCCGATCGTGGCGGTCAACGAGGCCATGACCAAGCATTTCTTCGACAACCGCTACGGCACCGGCCAGAGCACGATCGACGGGATCATCCGCGCCACCAACGTCCTGCTCGCCGGCAAGGTCTTTGTCGTCGCCGGCTACGGCTGGTGCGGCCGTGGCCTGGCGATGCGGGCCCGGGGCATGGGCGCGCACGTGATCGTGACCGAGGTCCAACCCGTCCGGGCGTTGGAGGCCGTGATGGACGGCTACCGGGTGATGCCGATGAAGGACGCGGCGAAGGAGGGCGACCTCTTCGTCACCGTCACCGGCGACATCAACGTGGTCGACGAGCCGCATCTCAAGGCGATGAAGAGCGGCGCCATCCTGGCCAACTCCGGGCACTTCAACGACGAGATCAACCTGAGCGCGCTCGACGGGCTGGCCGAGAGCGTCCGCACCATCCGGCCGTCGCTCGAGGAGTACCGGCTGCGCGACGGCCGCAAGCTCTTCGTGCTGGGTGAGGGTCGCCTGGTCAACCTGGCGGCGGCCGAAGGCCACCCGGCGGCGGTCATGGACATGAGCTTTGCCAACCAGGCGCTCAGCGCCGAGTACCTGGTCACGCACGCGCGCGAGCTGCAGCCGAAGGTCTACCCCGTCCCCGACGATATCGATCGCGAGATCGCTCGGCTAAAATTGGCCGCGATGCACATCGCCATCGACTCGCTCACCGCCGAGCAAGCGCAGTATCTCAGCGGCTGGGAGTCGGGGACGCGATGAATCGCCGCAACCATCTCTTCACGTCGGAGTCCGTCACCGAGGGTCATCCCGACAAGATCGCCGACCAGATCTCGGACGCGATCCTCGACGCCATCATGGCGAAAGACCCGCTTGGGCGGGTCGCCTGCGAAACCGCCGTTACCACCGGATTGGCCTTTGTCATCGGGGAGATCACGACCGACACCTACGTGGAGATGCGGGACATCATCCGCGACACCATCGAGCAGGCTGGCTACGACCATCCGGGATTCGGCTTCGATGCGGAAACCTGCGGCGTGATCGTTTCGATCCAGAAGCAGTCGCCCGACATCGCGCAGGGCGTCGACAGCGGCGGCGCCGGCGACCAGGGGATGATGTTCGGCTTTGCCTGCGACGAGACGCCCGAGCTGATGCCGATGCCGATCCAGCTCGCCCACCAGCTGGCGCGTCAGCTGGCTCGGGTGCGTAAAGACAAGACGCTGCCCTACCTGGGACCCGACGGCAAGACGCAAGTGACGATCGAGTATGTCGACGGCCGCCCGATGCGCATCGATACGGTGGTTCTCTCGGCGCAGCACACGGAGGACGTCACCCTGGAGCGGATCCGTGAGGACCTGCAGGAACTGGTGCTGGAACAGGTGGTCCCGGCGAAGATGCTCGACCAGCGCTCGACGATCCACGTCAATCCCACCGGCCGCTTCGTGCTCGGTGGCCCGCGCGCTGACGCCGGCGTCACCGGTCGGAAGATCATCGTCGACAGCTACGGCGGCTACGCCCGGCACGGAGGCGGCTGCTTCAGTGGCAAAGACCCCTCGAAGGTCGACCGCTCGGGTGCATACGCCGCTCGCTATGTCGCGAAGAACGTCGTGGCCGCCGGGCTGGCCGGCCATTGCGAGATCCAGGTCGCCTACGCGATCGGCGTGCGCAAGCCGGTCTCGGTTTTCGTGGAGACCTTCGGGACGGAGCGCGTCCCGGTCGCTACCATCGACCACCTGGTCCAGAAGCACTTCGACCTCAGCCCGCTCGAGATCATCAGGCAGCTGGAGCTGCGCCGCCCGATCTACAAGCAGACGGCGGCCTATGGCCACTTCGGCCGCTCCGACGTCGACCTTCCGTGGGAACGGACCGACAAGGCGGACCTGCTCGCCTCCGAGGCGGGTGTCCAACGGCTCCAGGTGGTGGAGTCGCAGGACGGCTAAGACCGTCCTTGTTACGGGGGTTGACGGCTTCGCCGGAAGCCACCTCTCCGACCTTCTGATGCGGCGACGCCACACGGTCCACGGCACCATCCGGGGAGCCCAGCCCGACCCGCGGGCGGAGCTCTCGCCCCGGGTCCTCACCCACCAGGTGGACCTGCTCGATCGGGATCGGGTCGACAGCCTGGTCGGCGAGATCCAGCCGCAATGGGTGTTCCACCTCGCGGCGCTGAGCAGCCCGGCGGCGTCGTGGGACGATCCGGCTGCGACGATCGCCACCAACGCCGGGCTGCAGGCCAACCTGCTGGCGGCGCTCGTCAAACAGAAACCCATGCCGCGCGTCGTCGTGGTCGGCTCCGCGGACGAGTACGGCCGGCCGGCGGGCCGCGCTCGCCGGCTCGACGAGGCCACGCCGCTGCGACCGCTGACACCCTACGGGGTGAGCAAGGTGACGCAGGACCTGCTGGCGCTCCAGTATCACCTGAGCCATGGTCTGCCCGCGATCCGGATGCGACCCTTCAACCACGCCGGCCCGCGGCAGGCGCCGGACTTCGCCGTCGCCAGCTTCGCCCAGCAGATCGCCCGGATCGAGCTGGGCAAGCAGCCGCCGATCCTGAAAGTCGGCAACCTCGAGGCGCGACGCGACTTCACGGATGTGCGTGACATCGCGCGGGCCTACTTGCTGGCGGTGGAGAAGGGCAAGCCAGGTGAGGTCTACAACATCGGCTCGGGGAGGGCGCCCCGGCTGCGCGAGCTCGTTGCCCTCCTCTTGACGATGACGCGCGCCACGATCAGGCTGGAAGTCGATCCCACGCGGAAGCACCCGGTCGAGGCCGAGGTGTACGTCTGCGACGCGCGCCGCTTCCAGCGGCTTACCGGCTGGCGCCCGCGGATCGGGTTGGAGCGGATGCTGCGCGATACGCTCGAGGACTGGCGGCGCCACGAGGGGAGCGCCGCCTGATGGCCCGGCATATCGTGATCCTGGCGGGTGGCCGTGGGACCCGGCTCTGGCCGCGTTCGCGCGAGAAGTCGCCCAAGCACCTGCTTACCCTGCACGGCGGGCAATCCTTGCTCCAGTCGACACTCGAGCGCGTCTCACGCCTGACAGAGAACGTCTATGTCGTGACCGAACAGTCGCAGCTGAAGAGCATCCGCGAGCAGCTGCCCCACCTCGGCGACGAACAGTTCATCGTGGAGCCGGCGCGGCGTGGGACCGCCTCGGCGCTCGGCCTGGCCGCGCTCGCGATCGCGGAACGCGATCCGCAGGCGATCATGCTCTCGGTGCATGCCGACCACTATCTCGGTCACGACGAGGACGCCTACCTGAAGACCCTCGACGCCGAGGCGCGCTGGGCGGAGGCGAAGCGGTCGCTGGTGACGGTGGGTTTGCGACCACCGTATGCCTCGACGGCCTTCGGCTACATCCAGGTCGGCCCGCCGCTCGATGGCGACCAGGCGCCGGCCGTGTATCGGGTGGTCCGGTTTGTGGAAAAGCCTGATCTCAAAACGGCCGAAGGCTTTTTAGCATCGGGCTCCTACCTCTGGAACCTGGGCCTCTTCAGCTGGCCGGTCGACGTGCTCTTCAGCGAAATGGCGAAGCACGCCCCGCAGCTGTACGCGGGGCTGGAGCAGGTGAAGGACGCTCGCCGAGCTGGGGATGACGCCGACCGCGTCTACCAGACACTGCCGACCGCCGCGATCGATTACGCGGTGCTGGAGCGCACCAAGAACCTGCTCGTCGTCGGCGCCACCTTCGAGTGGCATGACCTTGGTTCCTGGGCCGATCTGCACGACATCCTGCAGCAGGACGAGGCGGGCAACTTCGTCGAGGGCGACTCGGTACTGATCGATTCGAAGAACTGCATGATTCACTCCCCGCACAAGCTGGTGGCCGCTGTCGGCCTCGAGGACATGGTCGTGATCGAGACCGACGACGCCATCCTCATCTGTCCGAAGGCCCGCTCCCAGGACGTCAAGCTGATCGTCGAGCGACTCAAGCAGATGGGCAAGACCGAATACCTGTGAGCGTCGTTACACTGTGGCCGTGGCAAAGCGCGCACTGATCACCGGCATCACCGGCCAGGACGGCTCCTACCTCGCCGAGCTGTTGCTGGAGAAGGGATATGAGGTCCACGGCGTGGTCCGCCGGTCCTCGAGCATGAACCGCAGCCGGATCGACCACCTCGAGCATGCTCATCCGTCGCACCTCGAGGGGGCCCGCTTCACCCTGCATTACGGCGACATGACGGACTCGGGTGGCCTGAACCGGACGGTGATGACCGTGGAACCCGACGAGATCTATAACCTGGCCGCCCAGAGTCAGGTGCACATCTCGTTTGACCAACCGGAGTACACCGGCAACACCGATGGACTCGGCACCACGCGGCTGCTCGAAGCGATCCGGGCCACGGGCCGCGGAACCCGCTTCTACCAGGCCTCGACGTCCGAGATGTTCGGCTTGACGCCGCCGCCGCAGAACGAGCAGACGCCGTTTCATCCCCGGAGCCCTTATGGGGTGGCCAAGGTCTACGCGCACTGGATGACGGTCAATTACCGCGAGGCGTACGACATGTTCGCCTGCAGCGGCATCCTCTTCAATCACGAGTCACCCCGGCGCGGCGAGAACTTCGTGACGCGTAAGGTGACCCGTGGGGTCGCGTCCATCGTCGCCGAGCGTTCGTTAAAACTGCGGCTCGGGAACCTCGATTCCAAGCGCGACTGGGGCCACGCCAAAGACTACGTCCAGGCCATGTGGCTGATGCTGCAGCAGGACAAGCCCGATGACTACGTCATCGCCACCGGCGTTCAGTGGACCGTCCGGCAGTTGGCGGAACTCGCCTTCGGGCTGGTCGGCCTCGACTGGCAGGACCACGTCGAGGTGGACAAGGCGTACTTCCGTCCGGCGGACGTCCCTGACCTGCGAGGCGACTCGAGCAAGGCTCGCGCGAGGCTGGGCTGGCGTCCGACCATCACCTTTCCGGAAATGATCCGGGAAATGCTCCAGTACGATCTCGCCGCCGCCGGGCTCAAGCCCGAGGCGCACCTCCGCGAGCGGTCGGCAAAAGCAAGCTGATCGGTCCCGGCTAGGATTAGCGGAGGGATGGGGACCGTCGACATCAAGTTCGGCACGGACGGGTGGCGGGGCATCATCGCCGACGACTTCACCTATGAATCGGTTCGGATCGCCACGCAGGGCATCGCGCAGTACCTGGTCAGCCGGCCGAACCCCTCGGCCATCGTCGGCTACGACACGCGCTTTGCGTCGGACCTCTTCGCCCGCGAGGTGGCCCAGGTGCTTGCCGCCAACGGCGTCAAGGTCTTCGTGATCAATGCGCCGGCGCCGACCCAGGTGGCCACCTACGCCATCCTCGACAAGGCGACGAGCGGCGGGCTCGTCATCACCGCCAGCCACAACCCTTACTACTTCAGTGGGCTGAAATATAAGCCCGAGTACGCCGGCTCCGCGTCGCCCGAGGTCACCGCCCGGCTCGAGGAGGAGATCGAGAAAGTCCAGCGCGGGGGGCGCGTCCGCCAGGTCCGATTCGAGGATGCCCAGCGCGAGGGGAAGATCGAGGTCTTCGATCCGCAGCCGGCCTATGCCGTCCAAATCAACCGCCTCGTCGACCTGGGCGCGATCAAGGCGGCCGGGCTGAAGATCCTCCATGAACCAATGTACGGGGCCAGCCAGGGCTACGTCAGGGCGCTGCTCTCGGGCGGCAAGACAACGGTGGAGGAGATCCACAGCGAACGCAATCCCGGCTTTGGCGGCATGCACCCGGAGCCGATCGCCCAGTGGATGCCCGAGGCGATGGAGCGGATGCGAACTGGTGGCTTCGACCTCTGCATCGCCAACGACGGCGACGCGGACCGCGTGGGCATCATCGACGAACGCGGCACCTTCATCAACCAGCTGCAGGTGATGGCCCTGCTGATGATGTACCTGGTGGAGAAGCGAGGGCAAAGGGGCGATGTGGTCCGCTCGCTGACCTCGACCTCCATGGTCGACAAGCTGGGGGAACGGTTCGGGGTCAAGGTCCACGAGCTCAAGGTCGGCTTCAAGTACATCGGTCCCAAGATGGCGGAGACCAACGCCATGCTAGGCGGCGAGGAAAGCGGCGGCTTCGCGTTCCGCGGCCATATCCCCGAGCGCGACGGCATCCTCTCGGGCATCACCTTCGCCGACATGATCGTGAAGTACGGCCAGCCCCTCTCCAAGATCATGGATCACCTCACCGAGCTGGTTGGGCCGCACTTCTACGCCCGCCACGACCTGCATCTCGACCGGCAGGAATACGGGGCCCGCCGCGCCGAGCTCTACGGCCGGCTGGAGAAGGAGCCGCCCACCGAGATCGCCGGCGCTCGCGTGGCGCGCTCGCGCACCGATGACGGCTTCAAGTACTACCTCGAGGACGGCAGCTGGGTGCTGGTCCGCTTTTCCGGGACCGAACCGTTGATCCGCGTCTACAGTGAGGCGTCCTCGAAGGAGCGGGTCGATCAGCTGCTGGCGGCCCTGGAAGAAAAGCTCGGGCTGCGCCAGCTTGTCTGATCTTGTCGAAAAGCCCTGGGGCTGGGAGAACCGCTTCGCGGTCACCGACAAATACCTCGGCAAGGTGATTCACATCAACGCCGGGGAGATGCTCAGCCTGCAGTATCACCGCCAGAAGGACGAGACGCTGCTGGTTGTCAAAGGCGTAATGGACCTCCAGCTGGAGGACGACCGCGGCCAGCTCCAGGCCCATCGGCTGACGCCCGGCATGTCGCGGCGGATCGTTCCGGGACGCAAGCACCGGATGATCGGAGTGGAGGAGTGTGAGTTCTTCGAGGTGTCGACACCCGAGATCGATGACGTCGTCCGGCTGGAAGACAAATATGGACGGCAGGGAACCAGTACCGCCTAGGTTACATTTCCACACTTTCCACAGACTCGTCGCAATGCGTCGAACATTTGTTTTCGAATACAAATTCGGTCGGGAATAATGCCGTCTTTCCCCAGCCCCAAACGGACGTTTCCCTGCTAGACTAGCCGCCATGTCGGAAGCCCTGGCGAGTTCTTCCGCGACTCTTCGGCCAGGGCAACAAGTGCGGCCGAGAGTGCGTCCCACCGCGCGCCCGGTCCAGCTGGGCACCCGTTACCTGGGGTTGCTCTCGACCTGGGCGGTCGCCGTCGGGCTTACCTTCAAGTCGGAGCTGCTCTCTCCGAACCAGGTCTGGCTGGCGACGGCGGGCCTGGCGATCCTCGTCACCCTCGGCCTGGTCTTCCTCCACGCCCGCAATCGCACGCCGGGGTTGCTCAGCCTCGATCACTACATCATCCCGGTGCTGACGATCATCGCCGCCGCCACCTTCTCGATGCTGCAGACGCCCGACTACCGGGTGCACGCGGTGGCGATGCTGACCATGGGAGGCTTCATCTTCGCCAGCAGCTTCGTGGATCTCTCGCGCGGTATGGGACGTGAGCGCCCGCTCCACCGCTTCCTGCGCGACGCCACCACCTTCTGCGTGCTCCTCGCCCTCTTCTATCTCATCCTGCAATCGAATGACCTTGCGAATCCCATCAAGTTCAGCGCGATCTTCCTCATCGCGCTGTTGAGCGGCTACCGAAGCTTCCGGTTTGCCACCAGGCGGGAGGGACTGGCCCTGCTCTCCGCGTTCCTGACCGCGGGCACCGTTACCTTTGGCGCCTTCGGCATGGTGACCTACCTCAACCAGGGCAGCCAGTACATTGCCGTCATCCTGGCCTTCGCCTGGTACGCCTGGCAGGGGCTCACCGTCCACGCGCTCGACGATTCCTTGACACGACGGATCATGTTCGAGTACGGGCTCTTCGCGGTGATCTGCGTCTACCTGATCGCGCTCGCGCTGGTGACAGGCCGCCCGCTCGGTTAGTCGTCGATTAAGGGCTGAACGACAAACTGCCCGGCGGGATCGTTCGCTCCCATCCACTGGTAGGCCGTGACCAACCTGAGGCTGGTGTCACCGCGAGCGTCGAAGCTCATGGTGCCCATCGCGCCGCGGTAGTCCCTGGTCAGCGAGACCTCCTTGAGCACCTGGTCTCGCGTCGGCAGCGTCCCGCCGGCATCGTCGATCGCGCGCGCGATCGCCGCGATCAGGAGCCGGGTGGCATCGTAGGCCTGAAGGCTGAAGCTGCCCACCTCGTGGCCATACGCGGCCTTGTAGTCGCGGATGAATCCCTGCGCTCCTCGGAGGACGGCGGGGTACGGACCGACCACGGTGTAATAGCTGCCCCGCGCCGCTGCGCCGGCGGACTTCGCAAACTGGCTGCTGGCCAGCGGGTCGCTGCCGACCAGCGGCACCTGGGGCATCCACGCCGCCATTTCGCGCCGTAGCGACGCCGCCGCGCCGATCCCCGCGCCGGCGAAGTAGACGACGTCCGCTCCCAGTTCGAGCGCGCGCTGCACGCGCGATCCGAAGGCGTTCGGCTGGTTTGGATCGAAGGCGCCCAGGTCCGATGGGTCCACGATCGTCCCGCCGTCTCGAACAAAGCGCGCGACGAAGGTGGTCGCAATCCCCAGACCGAAGGCGGTCTGGTCATTGATCACGAAGGCCCGCCGCTTTCCCAATGCCTTGAAGGCCAGATCCGCACCGCCCGCCCCCTCGACCAGCTGCGTCGTCACCACCCGGAAGAAGTTATTGGGGCCGCCTGCGCGAAGCCGCGCGCTCATTCCCTGGCAGTGCCCGTCCGGCGCCTCCTGGGTGAGGCACTCATTCGTCGTGCCCGGGCTCACTATGGCGAGCCGCACTGGGTTGGCAACCGGCAGCTCGCTCTTGGCCAGGCTGTCGTAGAGCGGGCCGACCATCGCCAGGACCCGAGCGTCTGTGGCAAGGAGTTGGACATTCTGCGCGCCCTTCGCCGGATCGTGGATGCCCTGCCTGACATCGTCGTAGGCGACCGCCTGCAGATCGAAGCAGGCATCGGGGTGGCGGTCCGGGCCGCACACCCGTCCCGCCTGCTTGATCGCGAGGTCGATGGCGTTCTTCGCCGGCAGCCCATCCGGCGCATCATCGCCGCTGAGCGGCAGGTCCACCCCGAGCTTGATGACGCCCAGGGAGTGCGCCGGTGTGCCGGCGCCCATCGTGCAGCCGGCGACAGCCAGCGCGCCCAGCATCAAGAAGACGAGACGCCAGCGCCTCACCGTGAGCTGGCCCGCTGCGGATCGATCCGCACGACGCGGCCAAGCATGTCAGTGACCCAGAGCGAGCCGTCGCCGTACGCCAGCGTGATGCCGGGCTGGTCGATCGTCTTGACGACGCGGTTCGTCCCCGGGTCAATCTCCTCGACGCTGACGCCGCCGAGCCAAATGCCGGACGGCGAGACGGCGATCGCATCCTGGCCGCTGCGTCCATTGAAGCCGTTGACGTCGACGGTCGCGGCCACCGTGTTCGTCGCGGGGTCGATCCTCGAGAGGGTGCCGATGCCTTCATTGCGGACCCACACGGCGCCGGTGGTGACGGCGACCGGCAGCGGGGTCGGCGTCGACCAGCACGATGCGCTGCACGGTATCGGGATGGTGGCCACCACCTGATTCGTGCGGGCGTCGATCCGCGCCACTGTCGCTACCCGGCTGATCGCCACCCACACGGTGTCGCCGTCAAGCGCAAGCCCCGAAGGACCACCGAGCTGCGCGATCGTCTGCACCACCGTTCTCGACCGAACATCGATCCGGATCACGACGTTGTCGTCGTAACTCGTGACCCAGAGGGCCTGATCGTTGGCCCGGAGCTCGAAGGGGACCACGCCGATCGGGATGGACGCAACCTGGCGACCGTCTTTGGGATCGAGGGCCAGGATCTCGTTCGTGTCGTTCTTCGTGACCCACAGCAATCCGTTCGCGGTGGCAACGGAGCTCGGCAGGTCGCAGCGGCGGACGTGGAAGGTCGTCACCATCCAGCTGTGGATCGACCCGTAGGGCCGGCACACCCGTTGATAAAAGGGGTAGGCATCTCCGACCCGAAAGGTGGCGACGGTGCGATTTAACGCCGGGTCGATCTTGGAGACGGTTCCGTCGCCGGTGTTCGGGACCCAGACCGCACCGAGCCCGACCGCGGGCGTTCCGGCTCGGGAGCCCACCGCCACGCTGGCCAGGACGGGCCCGGTGGGGGTGGATTGGGAGGGGGTGCAGGCAACCAGCAAGAGCACGAGGGCCGCCACCACCCAGCCGCGAGTGCGAAGCACGGCTCGCCTAGATGCCGAGGTAAGCCCTCTGGACGTCGGGGCTCTCCAGGAGCATCTTGGTGGGGCCTTCTTTGACGATGCGCCCGGTCTCGAGCACGTAGCCGCGATTGGACACGGTCAGGGCCTTGGTGGCGTTCTGCTCGATCAGCAGGATGGTCGTCCCCTCGCGATTGATGTCGCGAATGATGTCGAAAATCTGGTCGACGAGGATGGGCGCCAGCCCCAGCGAGGGCTCGTCCAGGAGCAGCACCTTGGGCTTGGACATCAGCCCGCGGGCGATCGCCAGCATCTGCTGCTCACCGCCGGACAGCGTGCCGCCGATCTGGTTCAGGCGCTGCCTGACCCGTGGGAAGAGCGTCAGGACGTGTTCCTGGTCGCGGCGGATTCCGTCCCGATCTTTGCGCCGGTAAGCGCCGAGGACCAGGTTGTCGCGCACGCTCATTCGGTGGAAGATGCGTCGCCCCTCGGGAACATGACCAATGCCGAGCCCGACGATCTCGTCGGGTGGGAGGCGCGTGATGTCCTTGCCTCGCAGCCGAACGTGCCCCTGCGACGCGGGCGTCAGTCCGGAGATGGTTCGGAGGGTGGTGGTCTTGCCGGCCCCGTTGCTGCCGATGAGGGTCACGATCTCTCCCTCCTCGATGCTCAGCGACACGCCCTGAAGGGCATGGACCCGGCCGTAGAAGGTGTCGACGGAATCGATCTCGAGGAGTGCCATCAGGGCGGCCGTTAGGCGCTTTTCCCCAGGTAGGCTTCGATCACCCGAGGATCGCGGCGGACCTCCGCCGGCTTGCCTTCGGCGATCTTCTCGCCGTAGTCGAGAACGACGATGCGATCGGAGATCCCCATCACGACCTTCATATCGTGCTCGATCAGGAGGACCGTCACGCCTTCCGCGCGGACCTTCTCGACCAGCTCCATCAGCTCGCGTTTCTCCTGCGGCGTGGCACCGGCCGCCGGCTCGTCGAGGAGCAGCAGCCGCGGGTCGCTGGCGAGCGCGCGGGCGATCTCCAGTCGCCGCTGGTGGCCGTAGGGCAGATTGCGCGCGTAGTTGTGCGTATGCTGTTCGATGCCGACGAACTTCAACAGGTCAATGGCCTTCTCGGCGACCCGCGCCTCCTCGTCTCGTTCACGCTTCGTTTTGAACAGAGCGTCCCAGACTTTCGCGTGCATCCGCGAATGCTCGCCGACGCGGACGTTGTCGAAGGCCGTCATATAGGCGAAGAGCCGGATCTGCTGAAAGGTCCGCCCGATGCCCAGCTCGGCCACCCGGTAGGGCTTGAGGCCGGTGATGTTCTTGCCCTCGAAGACCACACTTCCCGAGGTCGGCGAGTAGATGCCGGTGATCGAGTTGAAGAGGGTGGTTTTGCCGGCTCCGTTCGGCCCGATCAGCGAGAAGATCTCGCCCTTTCCGATCTCAAAACTGACCCGGTCGACCGCGGTCAGCCCCCCGAAGCGCTTCGTCATGGCGTCGACGATCAGGATCTGCCCGTTCTGGCCCATGCCTAACTCTCCTCGCGGAGGTCGAAGACCGCTTCGTCGCTGGTGCCCTTGGCCAGCTCCTGCTCCCGAACGCGGCTGGGAAGGATGCCCTGCGGCCGCAGGAGCATGACAAGCACAAGGATCAGTCCGAACACCAGGAAGTTCAGCCGCTGCACCTCGTCGTGCAACCCGATCCAGTCGCCCTTGGAGGTGTTGAGGAAGCCAAGCCCGATGGAGTTGGCCGCGTTAACGGCGATGTCGGGGAGGTTGGTCAGCAGGTTGAAGAGGACGTAGTAGATGCCCAGCGCGCCGAGGATGACGCCCGGGATATTGCCCATGCCGCCGAGCACGACCATGATCAGCACGGTGACCGACACCACGAAGGCAAAGTTCTCGGAGCTGACGAGCGAGAGCTTGGCGCCGTAATAGGTGCCGGCAAAGCCGCTGAAGGAGGCGCCGATGGCGAAGGCCAGCAGCTTGATGGCCACGGTATTGACACCAGTCGCAGCGGCGGCCACCTCGTCCTCGCGAACCGCCATCCAGGCGCGGCCGAGACGCGACCGGTACAGGTTGTTCGCCGCGATGACGCAGATGACCACCAGGATCACCATCAGGACGTAAAAGGCCAGGGGGTCGATGAAATCGAACCGCGGCAGGAAATTGAGCGACGCCCCGTGGTCCCAGGGCCCGGTGAGCCCGAATGGCAGCGACGGAGGATCGATGCCGGCAATCCCGTTCACTCCGCCGGTCCAGTTCCCAAGGACCGATCCAGGACCGAGGTAGCGGAAGACCCTCGGCACGATCTCGCCGAACCCCAGCGTCACGATGGCCAGGTAATCGCCCCGGAGGCGCAGCGTCGGCGCCCCGAGAAGCGCGCCGAAGCTGGCGGCGGCGAACATTCCGACAAAGAGCAGCAGCCAGAACGGCAGGTGGATCTCGTGGTGCAGGGGGCTGCCATACAGCTGGCCCGACGAGAACATGCCGACGGTGTAGGCGCCGATGGCGAAGAAGGCCGCGTAGCCGAGGTCGAGCAGGCCGGCGTAGCCAACCACGATATTCAGCCCGATCGCGAGTAGGACGTAGACGCCCGCGTCGGCAGCCGTGTTGATAATTGCGCCGCCGCTTCCCCCGGTGACAAGGGTGATGAAGAAGGGAAAAACAATGGCGAACAAAAGGAGCACACGATAGATGACCAGGTCGCGGTCGGACCAGCCACTCGTCAGGTCGGCCAGGCGCGGTTTGGTGGCCTTGCTCGCCGTGCTCATTTCTCGGGCACCCGCATGCCGAGCAGCCCGGAGGGCCGGAAGACGAGGACCAGGATCAGGATGCTGAAGATCCAGACGTCGGTGAGCTGGGAGGTGAAGTAGCCGTCGCTGTACGCCTTGACCAGGCCGATGAAGAGACCCCCGATCGCGGCCCCCTGGATGTTCCCGATCCCGCCGAAGACGGCGGCGGTGAAGGCGAAGAGTCCGGCCTGGAAGCCGAGGTCGAAGCGCACCGTGTTGAAGTACAGCCCGAAGATGATGCCGCCGGCACCGGCGAGGACGGCGCCGATGAAGAAGGTGGCCGCGATGGTGCGGTTGATATTGATGCCCATCAGTTGCGCGGCGTCCTGGTCCTGCGCGGTCGCCCGCATCGCCTTGCCCAACTTGGAACGATTGATGAAGGCGGTCAGCACGATGACGAAGACCACCGCCAGGGCGATGACGATAAGGTCCTTGAAGCCGATCGACGCCTGTCCGCCCAGGGAGATCCGTCCGGCCGGTAGGAAGTCAGGGTAATGGATGTTGTTGGCGCCCCGCCAGATGTACATCACCCCCTCGAGGATGAACGACATGCCGACGGCGGTGATCAGGGGAGCGAGGCGCGGCGCGTGGCGGAGCGGCCGGTACGCGATCCGCTCGATCAGCACGTTGATGCCGCCCAGGATCATCATCACGATGATCGCGATCGCGAGCAGCGCCACGTAGAGACCGACGCTGGCTTTCTGGCCCTCGGTCAGCCCGAAGGCGCCGATCAGCGGCAGCGAGACGAACGCGCCCAGGGTGAAGACGTCTCCATGCGCGAAGTTGATCAGCTCGATGATGCCGTAGACCATCGTGTAGCCGAGCGCGATCAGCGCATAAATCGCGCCATTAGCCAATCCGTAGACCAGGATCTGAGCGAAGAACGAGGGATCGCTGGCTGCCCGCGGGACAAAAAGGACGGCCAGGAAGAGCAGCACCACACCGACGAAGGCCCAGGTGCCGGTGGGGCCGGCCAGGGCGCGACGCGTATTCCGGAGTGTTCCGACCAGCTTCGCTCTCTCCCTTCGAAGGATCTGGAGGGGGCCTAACCCCCTCCAGATTCTATTGCCGGTCGGCTACTTCGCGTAGTTGATCTGCTTGACCCACACCCAGTCGACCGGGGTGCCGGTCGCCTGGTAGATCGAGATGATCTTCTGCGAGGTGTCTCCGTTGGCATCGAAGCTGGTCGAGCCCAGCGCGCCGACGAAGCCGGAGGTCTTGGCGACTTCCGCCCGGACCGCCTCGCGGGTCGGCATGTTGCCGCCGTTCGCCTTGATCGCCCGCTGGATGGCGGCGATCAGGATCTTGCCGCAGTCGTACGCCGGCATGGTGTACGCGCCGAAGTCGTCCTTGTTGGGGAACGCCTTCTTGAAGCCGGCGATGATCGACGCGGACTCGGGAATTTGCTCCGCGTTGGGCGCGGCCACTGCGGCGTAGATGCCCGATGCCATGGTGCCGGCGTCCTTCAGGCATTGCGACGTCTGCAGGCCGTCACCACCCATGTAGGGTGTGCTGACGTCGAAGATGCCCGACGCCTGCGAACGGACGACGCAGCCTTTATTGCTGTCGGTGCCGCCGAAGTAGATGCCCTGAGCCCCCGCGCTTTTCGACGCTTGCAGGAAGCCGCGGAAGTCGTTGGTGCTCTTGGTGTCGAAGTCCTGCCGCTTGACGACAGTTCCGCCCTTGTTCTTGAACTCGGCGGAGAAGGTGTCGGCGATGCCCTTGCCGTAAACCTCGTTGTCCGAGGCGACGCCGAGCTTGGTCACCTTGAGGACGTCAACCGCGAAGTCGGCCATGGCCGGCCCCTGCAGGTCGTCAGTGGTCGCCACGCGGAAGTAGTTGTTGATGCCCGTCGGCCGGAGGTCGGCCGGGGCCAGGATGCCGGCGTCCTTGCAGGTGATGTCCTTCGGGGCGCCGAGCGTCGTCGGGATATAGATGTTCTTGGTCAGGCACTGATTGGTGTTGGCCGGGCTGATCTGCGCCAGGTGCGCCCGATTGCTGATCGGGATCTCGGCGCGCGCCACGCTGGAGTTGAATGGCCCGACCACGCCCAGGACGGCGGAATCGTTGACGAACTGCTGGAGGTTCTGCGCTCCCTTCTGCGGATCATGGACACCGTTGACGGCGTCGTCCAGGTTGGAGACCTGGATCGTGAAGCCTTCGACCGTCCCCGCGGTCTGGACAGCGTACTTGACGCCGTTCAGGGTCGGGATCCCGTCCGACGCCTCCGCTCCGGATTCCGGCAGGTCGACGCCGAGTTTGATGGTCCCCTTGTTGGCCGTCCCGCCGCCACTCGTGCCGCAGGCCGCCAGCGCCACGCTCACCACGGCAAGGCCGGCGAGCAATTTCGACAATCTCATTGAGCTCCTCCTTCCAAATACGGTTTTAAGCGCGCGATCGCCGATGCCCGAAGGCGTAGCTCTTTATACAACCTTGCCCACAGCGCTGCAACAATCGGGGCAACTCTTCTAATACCTATTAATAATCGGGGGGTTTTCCCACAAGCATCCGGCGGTGCCTGCGTTGTGATGCCCAGCAACTCGGTACGCAAGCTTGACAACGCTTTTCAGGCGCGCGTAGGGTATACGACGCACTCAGGAGGGCAAGCGATGGCCGAATTCGCCGAACGCATCAAACCAAGGGCCCAGTACGTCGACGAGGCGATCGAACTCGCCCTGGCGAACCGATGGGTCGAGGCCGTTCAGGTCAACCGCGGCATCATGGACCGGTTTGGCCCGGATGAGGACACCCTCAACCGGCTGGGCAAGGCCTACACCGAGCTCGGCCAGCTGACCGAGGCTACCGAGGCGTACAAGGGCACCCTGAAGATGAACCCGGTCAACCCCATCGCCGTAAAGAACCTGAGCAAGCTCCAGGCGCTGCGCGGCGGGCAGCCGGTCCCCACCTCGAAAACAAAGGTCGACGTCGACGCCTTCATCGAGGAGACCGGAAAAACCTCGCTGACCGCGCTCCACGTTCATGCCGAGGGTGACCCCTGCAGCAAGGTTGCCGGTGGCGACCCGGTCAAGTTGATCGTGGCCGGCGACACAATGAACGTCGAGACGGCGCGTGGCGTCTACCTCGGTCACCTGGAGCATGCCCTGGGCCGGCGGTTGATCAAGTTCCTGGAGGGCGGGAACCGCTATTCGGGCGCGGTCGCCACGTGTGACGGCGGCGCTGTCAAGATCATCGTCCGGGAGACCTATCAGGACCCCAAGTTCTTCGGTCGGCCGTCCTTCCCGATCAAGAGAGGCCGCGACGAGTTCCGGCCGTACGCCAAGGAATCGCTGCTCACCCGGAACGCCGACGTCGAGGAAACCGAGGAAGATGGCGAGGAGCCGGCCGAAGAGCTGGACGGGATGCACACCGTAGAGTCGGCCGAGGACGAGGTGGAAGTCCCGGAGGCCGACGAAGACACCCGCAAAGAGGATATTTACTAGCCGACGCGCCAGTAGACGCCGTCTTTCCGGTTCAGGAGCTCGCGCTCGACGAGCGCCCGCCGGAGCTGGCAGTGGTCCGGCCAGAACTCGCGAAGGAGGGCGTCGACCTCCGCCTCCGCCAGCCGCTTTCCCGGCGGGAAGGCGCGCACCACTTCGCCCAGCACGAGGCGGCGGCGGCTCTCCCGAGCCGGCCACTGGAGGATCCGGCCGTCCCGCCAGAACGGCCGCAGCTTCCGCATCTCCTCGGCGGCCGCATTCCGGTCGGCGGTGGCCACGTCTCATTGTAAAAACCAAAAGCTGCCGATCTTGCGCGGGTAGACTGACGACGTGTTGCTGGCGATCGACCTCGGGAATACGAACCTGACGTTCGGGCTCTTCGAGGGCGATCAACTCGCCCATGACTGGCGCCTTGCCACCCGTCGCGACAGCATGCCCGATGAGCTCGGCCTCTTGATGGTCCAGCTAATGCGCCAGGAGGGCTTCGATCCGAAGGCGGTGGACGCCGTCGTGGTGGCGAGCGTCGTGCCGCCGCTGAACAGCAGCCTGGTCCAGGCGATCGAACGCTATTTCGGTCGAGAGCCGATGATGGTGGGCCCGGGAATCAAGACCGGCTTGAAGATCCACTACCGCGACCCCAAGGAAGTCGGAGCCGATCGTATCGTCGCCGCGATGGCCGCCTTTAAGAGGTATGGCGGTCCCCTCATCATCATCGACTTCGGCACCGGGACAACCTACGACGTGGTCTCGAAGGAAGGCGACTACCTGGGGGGCGCGATCGCTCCCGGGATGGGCATCTCCGTCGACGCGCTCTACGAACGGGCGGCGCGGCTGCAGCGAGTGGAGTTGAAGGCCCCGGCCACGGTGATCGGGCGGACCACCGCCGAGAGCATGCAGGCCGGCATCATCTTTGGCTTCACCGCCCAGGTGGAGGGGATGGTGGCGCGGATCAAGAAGGAGCTTGGCGAGAACCCCCGCGTGATTGCCACGGGCGGCATGGCGGGATTGATCGCGGCCGAGACGCCGGTGATCGAGCTGGTCGATCAGCGGCTGATGCTGGAGGGACTCCGAATGATTCACGAGCTGAATTCGTAATCCGCCGCGATCAGGACGTCTCAAACGCTCGTGTGATCGCCCTGCTGCCCGAGCTCCGCTTGCGCCCGAAGGAATGAGCAGCCCCGGCGTGGAAAGGCTGCGAGACTGATAGGCTGGTAGCCCCGTGAAAATCGGCCCCTACACGCTCGTCTCGCCGGTGTATGTCGCCCCCATGGCGGGCGTCACCGACGCGCCCTTCCGCAAGATCGCGCGGGAATTCGGGGCCGGTCTCGCCTGCACCGAGATGATCAGCAGCGAGGCGCTGGTCCGCCAGCACCGCGAGTCGTTCCGGCTGATGGACCTCCGCTGGGATCAGCGACCGGTTTCGGTCCAGCTGATGGGCGGCGACCCGGGTGTGATGGCGCAGGCTGCCCGGGTGGCGGAAGAGGCCGGCGCGGACATTATCGACATCAATATGGGCTGCCCGGTGCCCAAAGTCGTCAAGACCTCCGGTGGCTCCTCGCTGCTTCGCGATCCCGACCGCGCTTGCCGGGTGGCGGAAGCCGTGGTCGGGGCGGTGTCGGCGCCGGTCACGGTCAAGATCCGCCTCGGCTGGGACTTCGCCACGCGCAACTACCTCGAGATGGCGACGCGCCTGGAGCTGACCGGCATCCAGGGCCTCGCCGTGCACGGCCGCACCCGCTCGCAGCGCTACGACCCGTC
>Ga0070698_100000216_pt1 | contig 56257 bp, 49 predicted proteins | sample KBSK1502metaG_FD_65477 | JGI IMG/M metagenome (GOLD analysis project Ga0070698, IMG submission 65477) | Corn, switchgrass and miscanthus rhizosphere microbial communities from Kellogg Biological Station, Michigan, USA - KBS K1-50-2 metaG | ecosystem: Host-associated > Plants > Roots >...
CACACCTTCCGCATCGGGTTCTACCGGTTGCCGGTCATCGTGACGGAAGCGGTGTTCTGGTGGTGGTTTGTGGGATCGATGCTGGCCTTTCTGTTAGTGATCGTTTTCGGCTTGCTTGATCGCGTGGTGCACGCAGCTGCCTGGACGTACCGCAAGATACGTAAGCGTGCACAACAGCGTGTCAGCGGTGATTCGGAGACCGCTCCGTCTTCGCCCAGCCGCCGCCAGTTCTTGCAGCAGACCGCCGTGCTGGTCAGTGCCACGCCGTTTGTGGCGGCGGGCTATGGGCTATTTTATGAGCGGCAGGATGTGGAAGTCGTGCGGCACCGCGTCCGGCTGGCGCGCCTGCCCAAGACTTTCGACGGATTTCGCATCGCCCAGCTTTCCGACATCCACATGGGTCCCTTCTCCACAGCCGGCTACATCCGTCGTTGCGTCGCGATCACAAACGGCTTGAAACCCGATCTGATCGTGCTGACCGGCGACTACATTGCCTGGGACCCGAGCCCGGAAAGGGAGGTGGTTCGTGCATTGGCGGGACTGCGCGCACCCCAGGGCGTTTTCGGCTGTATGGGAAATCACGAAACTGAAAGCAACACCGAAGACTACGCCGCCAGTCTATTTGCTGAGCAAGGCATTCACATCCTGCGCCAACAGCGCGCGCCCATTCAATTGGCCAGCGAGACGGTTAACCTGATGGGGATCGACGACCCGCGAGGCGAGACCGAAGCGGAGCGGATGCGGGATATTTACCGGCGCCTGCACAAAAGGCTGGTGATGCCGGGAAAAGTCAACATCCTGCTGGCGCACGAACCGTCGGTGTTCGTGTTCGATCGCGCCGCCGAGCTGGGCATTGATTTGATGCTTGCCGGGCACACGCATGGCGGACAGTTGGCGTTGGAGACCGTCCACCGCGGCTTCAACCTCAGTCGTCTGCTGTATCGCTACACCGGCGGATGGTACGAAAACCGAGGCACGAAACTTTACGTCAATCGCGGCATCGGCACGACCGGCGTTCCCATCCGGCTCGGGGCGCGGCCGGAGATTACAGTGCTTGAACTCACTCCGCTGGATTAGCACCACCACTTGAAAATGTTCCCTGTTCAGTTCGGCGTACAAATGAAGAACAGGTCAAACCATTGCGCTCATATTGCGGACCAGCTCCATTTTGGGCGTATCACGGGCAAACCTTCCATAATCTGGCAAGGGAAGGGTTGCCGACCATTAGCCCGCAATCCATATCGGCGGTTCGCAAGAAACCAAATCGAGAAAATGTACGTGCAATGGAGGCGGCTTCCGCTGCGACAGCCTGAGGTCGCAGCCCTTTATTATTAGCGGGACGGGACGCTATTCGACGATCTCTTTCTTGAGACTCTGGACAAACGCGACCACGTCGCGCTGTTCGGCCTCGGGCACCTGGAACTTCGCTAGGGTCACGGCGGCATGACCGAGGAACACATTCCAATCTTCCTCGCTAATGCGCATGCCTCGGTGAGTGAGCACCATGTCCCTGCCGCGGTAGTACACCGATCCGCCCGCACTCGCGCAGAGGAAGTCGATCAGGAGCTGCTTCTCGCGCTTGAGGCCGTCTTACCCGCGGTGCGCCCAGAAGCGGCCGAGTTGCGGATCGACCTGGAGCCGGGGAAGCAGATCGTTCGCCACCGCTGTGATCGCGTCGTAACCACCAAGGCGCTCGTATAGGGTCTTCTTCTCGTCACTCATCGTGTTCTCCCCAGGTCCGCTGGGCGGACGTTGCGACGTTCCACGTTAACCATTATCTCGCGCGGCGTCGAAGACTTATTGGAGGACGCTTACGATTAAGAAGGGGAGGAGGCCATTCCATCGAGCTCCAAGCTAGTCCTTACGACCTGCGATCCAGGCACCATGTGGCATTTTGAAGCCCTCCTTGGGGTTGGCAATCTCAGATACGGCGAGTGTTCCTGTATCGACCTTGAGAACATAGCCGGAGGTGTAGCTCTCAATCACAACACTCTTTCCATCCATCGAGGTCGAGAGACTGTGCGCAACACTGAAATCTGCGGGAAGTTCGCGGCCTGGGCGCAGCCGTTTGACGAACTTCGGGTGTTCGCGATTAGAGAAGTCGAAAACGGCTACAAAGCCATCATCGGCATATGACGCGTCGAGTGAATCCTCTTCCGCGACAAACAATTTATTGTGGGCTACCGTGATCCAGGAAGCCGACCGCAGCACGCCGGCGTCGTCTACATCCTTGGCAGTTCCAATGATTTTGGTGGCTTTCATTGTGCGGGTATCGACGAGCCAAATGCTCGGACCAATGATGGAGGCTTTCGCGGGCGTGAGCGAAGTAGGACCAAACTGCATGGTGCCAGCGATAGCAAACCGCTCGTCCAGCCAGAAAGCATTGTGTATAAACGAGGCGCAACGGTCAGCCGTGCCGAGATGGATTTCGCCCAAAAGTTCTAGCGCACCCGTTTGGCGATTGGGGCGAAACACGGTGAGGTTGCTTTCGTCATAAAAATAACCAACACCTAAACCCAACGTGCCGCTGTCGTTAAAATAAACGCCATGCAAGTGATTCGACGCCGTACCAAACCGCTGCGCCGCAAGGAGCTTATCAGCCTCAACGTCTACCACGACAATGCGGTCGTCGGTCCACATCGTAAAATAGGCAAAGGGTGAGTGCGGCAGAAGAGTCGGACCGTGAAGTTGAGCAAAAACAGGGCGACTCCAATCGCTCTCCACCTTTTTGTTGATGTACTGATCGGGCGAGGTTTGAGTGACCGGAGGGAAGGTGCTGCGCGTACCCGCCTTATCGGTCTCCAGGTTCTTAACAACCTGAACATCCGCGGTTCCCGCCGTCCAATTAATGGAATTGATCTTGATCACGGCGATGCCGACTGGTTCGGTTGCAGACGCCATGTAAGTCACTAGTACCTTCTTACCATCGGGAAGGAGCAGAGTATGTTCCGGCGCCGGACCGGGCCAGCCCGGAAGCCTCTTTAGATCAACCTTGGCTTTGGTGCGGATAGTCGGGTCACTGAGTATCAAGGTGTACGTGTTCATGTCCACGAAACTCAGGAGTGAGGGGCCTGGCTTCGCGGTCTGCGCCAAGCCGAAAGGGGCGAAAGAAAACCACGCTAGGATCAAAAGAGTCCGGAATCGCATGGAGGCTTGCACCTTGTTCTCGGAGCTTACTGATGATCGGTCAGCGACCCCGCCTCGCTGACCTCTCCGGAGATCTCCATGTTTGGGCGAACGGACAAATACTTCGTAAGCGTACAGCAAGTACGAGTTTTGATTCAAGCGCCGCGCGACCCTGCACACCCTAGCGCAATGACCGGTGAAAACTAGCCTTTGGAAACGCGACCGCGATTGCTTCTCCAGAGCACCGTTTCATGAACGCGTGGGCGTGCGAAGCCCATCCGCACACAACCGAACGTACAGTCGCCTACCCGTAGAATTAAGCTCCGTCGCAACTGACTAACCGCGCCTCTCGGGATTGTTCCCGTGTGACGGCAAGCCTTACCTTATCCGATTAGCTAGGGGTTGCCGACCATCCGGGAGTGATTCTGTCTTGTCCCGAATCGAATGCCGGGTGGGGCCACCTCCGCGGACACCCAATTACAAAGGCAAGTGTTCGGAGTTCGGCGCGACCGTGTCAGAGCTGCCATTCGTTGACCGGCCGGTGCCGCGTCCGTAAGATGAAGCGACCGGAAAGCTGGGCATCTCTTTAGTGATCGACCAGACCATCTCGCACTACCGCATCGTTGAGAAGCTCGGCGGCGGCGGCATGGGAGTAGTGTACAAGGCCGAGGACACCGAGCTTGGCCGATTTGTCGCCCTGAAGTTTCTGCCGGACGAAGTAGCCCAAGACCCGCAGGCGCTCGAACGCTTTCGGCGCGAGGCCCGAGCTGCCTCTGCCCTAAATCATCCGAACATCTGCACCATTCACGAGATCGGCAAGCACGGAAATCGGTCGTTCATCGTGATGGAGTTCCTCGACGGAGTCACCCTGAAGCACCGCATCGCCGGTCGTCCACTCGAAACGGAACTGTTGCTTGCGCTGGCGATCGAGATTGGCGATGCGCTTGATGCGGCCCACGCCAAGGGCATCGTTCATCGCGATCTCAAGCCTGCAAATATCTTTGTAACGGAACGTAGTCACGCCAAGATTCTTGATTTTGGATTGGCAAAGGTATGTTTGAAACCGGAGAGTGTTGCCGCGAGCGCCCCAACTATCGATGAAGAGGAGCATCTCACTAGTCCGGGCGCTACACTGGGTACGGTTGCGTACATGTCACCAGAGCAGGTCAGGGGCAAGGAACTCGACGTGCGCACAGACCTATTTTCATTCGGAGCGGTGCTCTACGAAATGGCCACGGGATTGCTCCCATTTCGGGGTGATACGACGGGTGTCATCTTCGAATCAATCCTCAACCGGACGCCTTCGCCAGCCACGCGGTTGAATCCTGACCTGCCGCTCAAGCTGGACGAGATCATCAACAAGGCGCTGGAGAAAGATCGCGAGGTTCGCTACCAGTCTGCTGCTGAACTGAGAGCTGATCTTAGAAGGCTGAGGCGTGATGTCGACTCCGGCAAAACTGTCACACTTCCGGGAACACCTTTGCGTCCTGCGCGCTTGCGGGTTGCGAAGGCTCTAATCGTAGCGGCTTGTCTTGCAATGGCTGCGCTGGTGTTGTGGCTAGTTGGCTCCTATATATTGTCGCGCAGGGCATCCAATATTGACTCTATCGCTGTGTTGCCCATCGCCACCAACAGCGCCGATCAAAACACCCAGTTACTTGGCGATGGCATTACCAATAGCCTTATTGAAAACCTCTCGCGAATCTCCAACCTCAAGGTCATGTCGCGAAGCGCGGTTTTCCATTACCAAGGTCGTGACGTTGATGCTCAGACCGCTGGCCGCGAACTCAACGTCAAAGCTGTACTCACCGGGAGGTTGCTTCAGCAGGGCGACAGCTTGCTGCTGAGTACCGAACTTGTGAATGTCGCCGATAACCGCCACCTTTGGGGCGCAGAGTATGAGCGCAATGTCTCGGATGTACTGCCTCTCCAACAGGAACTGGTCCGAGGCCTGTCAACCAAATTGGCACCGACATTATCCAGCAATGCAAGAGAGACTATCGCAAAACAGGGAACCACAAATTCCGAGGCATACCAGTTTTACGTTCGGGGCAGAGCGTATTAGGACGCGTATTTCAATGGCGAGAGCTTAAAGAAGGCAGTGGAACTTTTCCAGTTGGCAGTGTCAAGGGATTCCGGTTATGCCTCGGCGTACGCGGGAATGGCGGACGCATACGGATTGCTCGGATTCTTCTCTTTTTTGCCGACCAACGAGACTTTGCGAAAGGCGGAAGAGGCAGCAAACAAGGCGATTCGGCTGGACGATACGAATGCGGAAGCGCATACCTCCTTGGGGCTGGTTTCGCTATTCGATTGGAAATGGCAAGTCGCTGAACGGGAACTCCGCCGCGCCATTGAATTGAATCCGAACCTCGCAATAGCGCACGGATACTACGGAATGTATTTTTCGTCACAAGGAAAATTGGATGAGGCTCTGGCCGAGGACAAACTCCAATTGGGTCTCGATCCCATTTCACAACTCGCGAATGGTAATTTGTGTGGCATGTATTACTCCGCACGCGAGTACGATAAGGGGATACAACAATGTCTTAAGCAATTGCAAATGTATTCTGATGACGCCCTAGCTCACTTCACCCTAAGTTCGGATTATGAACAGAAGAAGCTCTATGAACAGGCCTTGGAACAGTGGAAGCGAGGCTTAACGCTTCAAGGGGAGGCCGGGTTAGCCGCTGCGTACGGGCGGGCCTATGCAGCCAAAGGTTGGAAAGGGGTGCTCGCAATGGATATTGACGTCTGCAGACAGCTCGGCACAAACGATTACAATCCATTTGAGGTCGCAGTTAACTACGCAAAGCTGGGCGAAAAAGATACGGCATTCCTCTGGCTGGAAAAGGCCTATGACGAGCACCGTATTCCATTCTTTATTAAGACAGAACCTCAACTCGACAACATCCGCTCTGATCCGCGTTACGCCGACCTGCTGCGCCGGATGGGTCTGCCGCAGTGAGTTCCGCGTGCAGTGCGTGGAGTAGAAATCCCCATCATTTGAAGCAAGCCACAGCGGCAATGCTGCAGTAAACGACGGCTTTACTCGACACGCAGTGCCGCTCGGAAGTAAGATTCGCCGGGCTGTGAGGTGTGAATTATGCCGGTGACTGATTATGACCTGATTGTGGTAGGCGGTGGTTTGGGCGGCGCTGTACTAGCAAGGACGATGGCCAAGGCAGGCGCGACGGTCTTGGTCCTAGAACAAGAGGAGAGGTTCAGAGATCGCGTTCGTGGCGAATTCATGCAGCCGTGGGGAGTAGCCGATGCGCAGCAGCTTGGCATTGCGGACTTGCTTCAATCATCGGGCTGCTACGTCTCGCACCTAGAGACAGGCTTGGGTCCCGCTCGGGACCTGCCAGCCACAACGCCCCAAGGTCTGCCGGGACTTGGCTTCAGCCATCCTGAGATGCAGGAGACCTTACTCGAAGCCGCCGCTAATGCAGGTGCAGAGGTTCGCCGTGGAGTGGGGGTTACCGGCATCGAGCCGGGACAGCCACCGCGAGTGCAGTTCAAGCAGTCGGGCAACAGTAAGTCGCTGTCGGCGCGCATGGTTGTCGCTGCCGATGGCCGTAATTCTCCCGGCCGCAAGTGGGCGGGATTTGCCGTAACGTATCAGCAGCATCCGTTTTTATTCGCCGGGGTCCTACTGAGCGGTTTGGCGATGCCCCATCATCTGGCGCATTACTGTTTCAATCCCGCGACTGGTATGGTTGCAGCGATCGTGTACCAAGGTAAAGATCGCTTCCGTGCCTATTTGGGATATCCGAGTGATGGAGATCGTCTGCAAGGAGAGCAGTCGTTGCCTCCCTTCCTTGAGCACTCCCGCCGAACCACAGTGTTTCCGAACTTCTATGACGGCGATCTCCGCTGCATCGGTCCGCTGGCATCGTTTTCGTGCAGCGAAGACTGGGTCGAGCATTCGTATCAAAACGGCGTTGCTCTCGTGGGCGACGCCGCCGCCACCAGCGATCCGGTATTCGGCCAAGGAATGTCGTTAACTCTGCGCGATGTTCGAACCCTAAGCAATAAGCTGCTGGCCACAAGCGACTGGGACTCTGCGGGCCATGATTATGCAAGGGAGCATCAAGGATATTTTTCTGTGATCCATACTTCCTGCATGTGGTTGAGACAGGTGCTGATGGAGCAGGGTGCCGAAGCGGACCGGCTGCGCGCCACGGCGATGCCGCTCATTGCCGAGGACCCTACGCGGATTCCTGACCATATCATCAGTGGCCCCGAACTTCCCATCCACGACAGCGTGCGCGCCCGCTTCTTCGGCGAACCGGTTCAGGTTGCACAGGCTGGTTGATTGCCCGAGCGGCTAATGCAGGAACTGGACCGCCATGGCGGAGCTGCCGACCCAATTCAGCAGAGTTGAAGCGAACTGCGCAAACGGAGTCCCGTTGACTGGCCCTGCGAGTCGGCCAGAGCGCAGCGAGTAAAGGTTATCGCGGGAAAGCGCGTCAATTTTTTGGATTTCGGTGCCTCCTCTGCATGAGGGTTGGGAGTCGAAGGGCCGGTTCAGTCGAGCCCCCAGGTAGGCGGTACGGCTGAGCGGGAGAAGTTTATCCTCAAAACGGCTGGTGTCAAGTCAAATTACTACGGGTAGGGCGCGGAATGCCGTATCAGACGGGGCTTTCGCGTGCTAGATGCGCCACAGTTAATACAGGAACACAATCAGAAGATGCGCGAAGGTTCCCGACGGCTCAGATAAATTCAGGGGCTGATCGAGTTTACGCTTTCGTCTCGTGGTGCGGGGACGGACCAAGTTTTTTTCTTTTGCGGTGCTGGATGCTCGCATCAGGCAGCATGCGCTCAAGTTCTTCAATAGAATCTGCTTTGACCAACCGCATCAGTGTGTCGGCCTGCGCTAGACGATATTTCTCTGCGTCTGAAAGGTCTTGACGCACCACAAACTTGAGAGCTTGTTCGTCGGGGATTATCGGCTGACAGTGCCGACCTTTCCGAGCTCATAAACCATTGCGATGACCTGCCGCTGCGAATCGCAGAGGCGAAGAGGGATAAGCGAGAACACGCAAACAGTGAGTTGTAAAATTTCGCAGGACTGTGAAAGGGGTTTTATTGCTGGACTTGAGCTTTTTTCCGCATTCTTTGCAGAACTCTCTTTGGCTTTACCACAAACTAGCGGGCGAAGCGAAGCGCAAGGGAATCGCGCGCCTGCCGTTCAAACTGGCAGCGGAGCAGTTCACTGCGGATCGAGAATCCGCCATTGCTGCTCTTTCCGCCAAGACGGAGCGCGAGCGTGCGCGCGCGGTCAATCGTGTCTTCGGGAGTCGTACCGTGGCATCCATCTCCCCCGAAGATGTCCTGGCGTATATGCGGACCCGAAAGGAACAGGGGATGTCGAACGCGACGGCTAACAGGGAGTTAGACATCATTCGGGGTGTTCTAAAGAAGGCGAAGCGCTGGCATCGTTTTGCCGATGACGTGAAGCCTCTGAAGATGACTGAGAGTATTGGCCGTGCACTTCTCGCTGAGGAAAAAATCCGTCTCCTGCATTTCGCGGCCATGCATTCATCATGGGAGTCTGCCTACTTTGCTTCAGTCCTGGCCTTCAATACCACGTGCCGCGGCTGCGAGCTAAAGGGAATTCAGTGGCGTGATGTGGATCTAATCAATCGTACTGTTACGATCCGCCGCAGCAAGACGGAAGCTGGGAAACGTGTAATCCCTTGAATGCCGACGCACTGCGACTCGTGATAGCTATGCACCGACGGGCGCAGAAGCTAGGTGAGGTTCAGCCCGATCATTACTTATTTTTCGCCTGTGAGCGCGGGAGTATTGATCCATCCCGGCCACAAAAGAGCTGGCGCACGGCTTGGCGAAATCTCACAAAGGCTGCTGGCCTGAAAGGGCTCCGCTTCCATGACGTGCGTCACCACGCGATCACGGAACTTGCCGAATCTCAGACCAATGACGCGACGATCATGAGCATCGCAGGGCATGTCTCGAAGAAAATGCTGGCGCACTACTCTCACATCCGGCTTGCGGCCAAACGCACGGCCCTGGATGGAATTTCCAGCGGCAGCGCTGGTTATGACACAAACTATGACACAAAGGCAGGAAACCACGTGGAACCAGATGCGGAAGTACTTGAAAACATGGTGGAGCTAGTCGGGATCGAACCGACGACCTCATCGTTGCGAACGATGCGCTCTCCCAGCTGAGCTATAGCCCCGTTATGTTGCCGGATAGACATGTAATTTTAGCAGCGTATTGAGTTGAAGACCAAGCAGCGACAGTCGTTTGGCCATTGGTCGTTGGTCATTCGTCCAACGACCAACGACGCGCGACCAACCGTCGTGTTCTCCCCCCCGCTATAATAATGTTGTTGTGAGTTCGATTCGACAGATTGCCTCGGCCGACTTCCCTACCCGCTGGGGCAAGTTTCGCATTTTGGGGTTTGAGGGAGACTTCGGTGCCGACCGGCGGGCCGAGAGTGCGGTCGCTTTGGTGATGGGTGATGTGCGGTCCGCGCCACCTCTGGTGCGGATTCATTCTCAGTGCCTCACCGGAGATGTGTTCGGTTCGCTGCGTTGCGATTGCCGCGGCCAACTTGAGATGGCGCTTTCCATGATCGCCCAGCAAGGTGCCGGCGTGCTTATCTACGAACAGCAGGAGGGACGGGGCATTGGACTGATGGCCAAGCTGCAGGCCTATGAACTGCAGGACACGGGGCTCGATACTGTCGAAGCCAACGAACGCCTCGGTTTCAAGGCGGATCACCGTGAGTTTGCCATGCCGGCGGAAATCCTGAAGGCGCTGGGGGTCTCCAGTGTGCGGCTGCTTTCCAATAATCCCGATAAAGTCGCCGCGCTGGAACGTGGCGGCATCGAGGTGAGAGAGCGAGTGCCATGCGAAGTTGCTCCCAATGCTCACTCCGAGGATTACTTGAAAACCAAAAAGGCCAAGATGGGGCACCTTTTCTCTTCCCGCTAGCTTTATCGTTTCCGCGAAGTCTTTAACCAAAGAGGACACGAAGTACGCGAAGCAATTCCTTTGTGCAGCCGTGTCCTCAGGTTCATTTCCCAATAACGTCACGCTGGCCAGATTTGCAGGGCGGTGCGGCTTAGGATTTGCTGTTGGATTTCTTGGGACAATGGCAGCGCGCGGAAGTCGTCGAGGTTTGTCTTAACATCTGGCACGCCCGGGCCGGGCCAGTCCGTGCCGAAAAGTGTTTTGTGAGCGATCTGCTGCAGCCGCGGAAAATATTGCAGCAACGTCTTGGGCGGAATGCCGCTGATGTCCAGAAAAACGTTGGGGTGGCGGCGGACAAGAAAAAATGCCGTCTGCATCCACAGCGGCCGGCCCCCGTGCGCCAGCAGGATTTTCAGCTTGGGAAAGTCGACGGCGACGTCATCGATGTAGACGGGATCGCCATATTTGTTGCGCGCGCCGGGAAAAATAGAGGTCCCGGTATGAAACATCACCGGGATGCCGTCGGCCTCAGCGGCGCGGTAGATGATTTCCAATTCTTTCATCCCGGTCAGATAGGCGTTGGGAAACAGAAGCTGGTGCGGGGGATGGATTTTAATCATGCGGATGCCAAGCCGCAAGAGCTGTTCTACGTCAGCCATGACGTTCGAAGTATGACGAGGATGAAGACTGCCGCAGGAGATCAGCCGCTTAGGATTCTCTTTGGTGTAATCGGCGACGAACTGATTTACGCCTGAAGTGAAGCCGATGACCTCAGGAGCCACGTAGTTGATCAGCACAGCGCGCTCGACTCCCGCGGCGTCGAGATATTTGAGGAAAGCCTGGGGAGAACGGCAGAATTCGGCAATCTGATCAAAGTTAGGCCGCTGCTTTTTCATCAGTTCCAGCGCTTGCGGCTTGAACATTTCTATGGGCTGGATGTGAACGTGGCAGTCGGTGATCATAAGGCAGTTGTCAGTGGGCAGTTGTCAGTAACACTTTATCGGATGCTCTACGGTCGTTACTGACCACTGGCCACTGGCCGCTGATTTCCAACAGCACTCGCTTAGTGAACACCCGAATCATTTCCCGGCGATACTCCGGGGTGAGCGCAGATGTGGTCAAGGGCTTGGCAGTTTTTGCCGCCAATACTGCGGCGGCATCGGCTAGCTGATCATCTACTGCTTTGCCGTGCAATAACTGTTGAATGCCTTTGACCAGCACCGGCGCAGGGTTCACGGCGGTCAGGGCTATCTGTACGTCTGCAACTTGGCCATTGGATCGTTTCATCACGACTGCAACTCCGGCGAGCGGGTAATCAATCGACCCTCGAACGCGCAGCTTCCGGTAAGCGCCGCGATAGTCCGCCGACGATTCGGGCAAGAACACACGAGTCAACAATTCGGCTGGCTGCAACGTCCGGTATGTATCTCCAAGGCCAGTGTAGAAGTCGCGCAATGGCATTCGTCTGAGACCGGATTCGCTTGCGAGCTCGATCTCTGCATTCAGGCAAAGCAGCGCCGCCGGAGTGTCTCCGGAGAAGGCAGCCCAACATTTGGTCCCTCCAGGAGCAACATGGCACAAGTCGCCGTCTTTCTTGATGCAGAAACCGCATCCTTTGCGCCAGGTGAGCGACTGGTTGTACCACAGGCAGCGCGTGTCCAAACAGATGTTGCCGCCAATTGTGCCCATGTTGCGTAGGATCGGAGACGCGACGGTGGCGGCCGCTTCACTAAGAACGGGATAGTGTTTGCGAAGGAATTCAGAGTGCTCGACGGAGGTAAGGGTGGAGAGAGCGCCGATAGAAACTCCTTCGCCAGGCTGGCGATGAATGCCTTTCAGTTCGGCGAGCTGCCGAATATCGAGAACATATTCGGGTTCGAATAATTTCTGGCGCATGGAGGGAATGAGATCGGTGCCGCCGGCTAGCACACGGATATTTGAGGCATGCTTACCGAGTGCTTCGACGGCTTCTTGCTGCGTGCGCGGTCGCAGCAGGGTGAATTGTGGGAGACTCAATCGCCCCCTCCTGTTTCAGCCCTGGTTTCCCGCCGCGCCGGATCGAGAGCGTGGCGTTCAGGTCCTTTCCCCCGGAACCAGAGCGCGCCACCGTGTTCGCGGAAATGAGTTGGAGCGGTGGGATCGACTCCTTCCGTCAGATCAATTTTCTTGTGCGCGGTTTTAGCTCGCAGAGCGGAGAGCACTCGCTCGGGAGTGAAGGGAGCTTCATGCAAGCGAATCCCAACCGCGTCGTAAATAGCATTGGATATCGCCGGAATGGTTGCTGCGAGCGACCCTTCGCTGCATTCCTTGGCGCCGAATGGGCCTTCGGGATCGATGCTCTCAACGATAATCGGTTCCACCTCAGGAGATTCGACGGATGAAGGACTGCGATATTCGAGCAATCCAGGATTCATCAACATGCCATCTTTCCAGACCATCTCTTCGGTCAGCGCCTGGCCCATTCCCATCCACACCGATCCGATGATTTGACCTTCTACCGAGACGGGATTCAAAGCGCGGCCGCAATCGTGCGCGGCCCAGACTTTATGGACGGTGACTTCGCCGGTGTCTTCGTCCACGGTGACTTCGGCTACTTGAGCTGAATAGGAGTACGCGGGAGAAGGCCCGACGCCAGCGCCTTTGTGCTTGCCGCCGCGTGCTGCGGGAGGTGGCGCGTAGGAGCCTGTTCCGGTTAGAGCGCCGTGGAAGTCGATGGCGGCGACTACGGCTTCCTCGAAGCTCATCGAAGTTTTCGGGCCTTCATCTTTTCGTTTTTGTTGCAGAGAACCACGGAGAATCTGGCCGTCTACGTGGCCGCTGACGGTTGGTTGATTCTCGGCGAGATCCGCGGGCGAGGGAGGCCGCGCCACACTTGCGTCTTTCCTGGATACGACATCGTTGCGGAAGATTAACTCTTCAACCGGGCAGTTCATTTTGCGTGCTGCTGCTACGGCGATTTGCCTTTTTATTTGTTCGGCGGCGCGAAGGGTAGCGTTGCCAGCCATGAAGGTCACGCGACTGGAGTACGAGCCAATGTCGATCGGAGTGAGATCGGTATCGGCAGCTACAATCTTTATGCGTCCCAGCGAACAGCCCAGCGTTTCGGCCGCAACTTGAGCCGTCATGGTGTCTGAACCTTGACCGATTTCAGACGCGCCCGTGTAAACCACGACTCCACCGTCGCGATCAATTTTGATGTTCACCGTGGAGTGTGGCATGTCGGAGCGGATGATCGAGTTGGCAGCGCCGCTGACGTAGTGGCTGCAGGCAATGCCCAGTCCGCGACCACGCGGAAGCTTTCCTTTTCGTTGTTTCCAGCCTGAGCGCTCCACGGTCTTCTCGATGCACTCCGGCAGGCCGTAGCTTTGAACGCGAAGGCCGTTAATGGTAACGCAAGGAGCCTGAAGCAGATTGCGTTGACGGATTTCCGCCGGATCCAGGTTCAGTTTTGCCGCAAGCTCGTCCAACTGGGATTCGAAAGCAAAGCGGACATTGACCGTCCCATGTCCCCGCATGGCGCCACAGGCGGGCTTGTTGGTCAACACGCGGTAGCCGTCGTATTGAATATGAGGGATGTCGTAGAGCGCGCCTAGGAGCGCGCCGGAATAAAGAATCGTCACTACGCCATAGGAGCAGTAGGCTCCGCCATCCTGCACCACTCGTGCTTTGACTGCCGTGATGCGTCCGTCTTTCGTAGCGCCGGTCTTCAGATCAATGATTGTCCTCGGACGCCCGCGGTGTGCCCAGAACACTTCTTCGCGCGTGTAGGTGATTTTCACCGGGGCACGAGCGGCACGGGAGGCGATCGCCGCAATGATTTCCAGCGGGATTACTTCGCTCTTGCCGCCGAAACCGCCGCCCACCAGCGGCTTGATCACGCGAATCTGCGCCATGGGCATCTCGAGCACCAGCGCCAATTTGTGCTGCAAGTAGTACGGAACCTGAGTGGATGACCAGACAGTCAAGCGTCCGGGCTTACCAGTCTGCGAATCGATTTCGAATGCGGCCAGGGTTGAGTGCGGCTCCATGGCGGCATGTGTGACTTCATTTGCGATGTAGCGCGCTTCAGCCACACAATCTGCTTCAGCAAAGCCTTTTTCTGGGTCGCCAAAGACGTGGTGATAATCCTTTTCGATGTTGTTCAGCTTGTTCTCATGGATGAGATTAGTTTCCGCTTTCATTGCTTCTTCGGGATCGAAATAGGCAGGCAGCACTTCATACTCGACGTCGATCAACTCGAGCGCTTTATCGGCTGTGGCCTCGTCAACTGCGGCGACACAGGCCACGTTGTCGCCCATATAGCGGACTTTGTCGACAGCCAGCGCATGTTCGTCGTGGCCCACCGGAAGAATTCCATAAGGAGTGGGAGCGTCTTTGCCGGTAATGACGGCTACGACTCCTTCCACCTTCTCGGCGCGACGGGTGTCAATGTGGTTAATGCGCGCGTGGGGGAAGGGCGAATGCAGGATTCTTCCCACCAGCATGCCGGACATGGAGAGATCGTCGGTGTATTTGCCGGCGCCGGTGGTTTTGCCGGCGGCGTCCACCATGGCGATGGGTTTCCCGATGATTGAAAAGTCGTCGTTGGTCATTGGTCGTTCGTCGTTGGCAAGGGCAAATTCATTATGCTCTGGAAGCTTGTCAGGACTTTACTTAACGACTGCCATTCCCTTCTGTTCGGCTTCAATTGCGGCTTTGATTGCCTGATACATCTGGCTGTAACCAGTGCAGCGGCAAAGATTGCTGCTGAGCGCGCTGCGAACCTCGGCTTCCGTAGGATCCGAATTATTGGAGAGAAGAAACTTGACTGTCATGATGAAACCCGGCGTGCAGAAGCCACATTGAGCGCCTCCCCAGTCGCCATATGCTTTCTGAATCGCGGCTAAACTGCCGTGCTCGCTCACTCCTTCGATGGTGGTGATCTCCTGTCCTTCGCAACTAGCGGCCAGCATTGTGCACGAGAGCATGGGAATACCATCCACCAGCACGGTGCAAGCGCCGCAGGATGAATCGTCACAGGCACGCTTGGAACCGGTAAGCTGCAAGTCCTGACGCAACGCGTCCAGTAGCAACTTGGTGGGTTCGATTGCCAGCTCGTGCGAGCGGCCGTTGACGCGAAGTTCGATGAGTTCTTTCTTCATTTCGGCTCTTTCGAAGTCTTGGCTGCATCCTCGAACTTAATAGAACCAGCACAGACGTCGCCTTCCGGGATACCCTTTACCCATCTTCGCAATTCTCTTGTTCGTTCCTCGGTCAATCGAGTTCGCTCGTGAAGGTCGCACATCGGCCAGACGCTCCCGTAACTCGCAAGCTTGTCTTGGTGGGGATAAACGGCCTGCAATTCCGCGTCCCGGAAGGAGAGCCATGCCTGTTGCGACGATTTTAGCTTCGCGATGAAGGCCAGGTCGGTTGAGTATTCCTTGACAATCAGCCGGTAAACGTCGTTGAGCCTCTTATCCGCGGCCTCGGCCTCATGATCGGCACACGCCCGCAGGTCCCCCTGGGTCTTGGCGGCGTCATGGCAATGTTTCTCTGCTGCAAAGGCGGTGGGGCTTGCCACCAGAATTACCAGAAGGCAACATTTAGAAATCATGTGTCCGTCCTCAGTACAGCGGAATCTTCGGATCTACCGTGCGCGCCCAGCCGTCAATTCCGCCGCGAATGGATTGAGTCTTATCGAATCCTTGCTGACGGAGCCAGTTGGTGACGCTCAGGGAGCGTACGCCGTGATGGCAAATCACCACGATATGCTCCTCGGGATCCAGTTCTTGATTCGCCCGCGTTGGGATATCTCCCATCGGAATATTTTTGCTGCCCTCGATTCGAGCTTTCTCCAGCTCCCAAGGCTCGCGCACGTCGAGCAAAGTGAACTTCTCGCCTTGCTTGAGCATGGTGTTTACTTTTCCGGAGCTGATTTCAAAGTCCATGGGGAAAAAACCCGGCACTTAGCATTCAGCATTTAGCCATTCCTGGTTCATGCCGCCTTTATCCAGGTCCCAGCAGTTTCGGAGGCAAAATGCTAAGTGCCAAGTGCTGCTTTTTCAATATCCATAATCTGTCTGTGCCGCATATGCGTGTTGCTTCACGGCTAACTCTTCGACGCGGCAAGCGCCCAGTTGATTCACGTATGCACGGCGATCTGGCACGCTGTAAATCCATCGTTCGAGCCAGGCATCGCTGTCTGCTTTTGTTTTCGTTTGCTGGTGATATTGGCGGAAGAAAGCATTGTCACGATTGTGGTATCCCTGCACCGGGGATGGATGTGCACCGTAGCGACAATGAACAACGGCGCTCACCATAAATCCGGGGATTACCGTACGATTAGGATCACTGGCAATCACCTCTGGCTCAACAATTTCTTCCGCCACTACAATGACTCGTTTGGCGGCGCGAACACCCTCCAGCAGCACGCCGAAGTTGCCCCAGCAGTGCGCGTTTCCTTCGGCATCTGAGCGTTGGACGTGCACGATGGTGACATCGGGATTCAACGCGCGAACCGCCCACAACGGTTCCTTGGGGGTGAACGGTGAAAATATCTGATAGAAGAAATGATTTCCCTTGGACACATCGCTGCCTAACGCAGTGCGTGTGGGAAGGAACGGAACTCCCATCGCACCCGCCTGGAGGGCCAGCGCCACGGTGAAATTGGTTATGTTAGAGATTTTCAATCCGTCCTGCTCTACGGCGCGCCGGAAGTTGTAGGCCGATCCCATCATCACATTTCCTACCCAGGCAGCAATCACTTGGTCGGCGCATCCGGCGGCGATTAACTGATCAAAGAGAATGTCAGAGATGGGACCGATCAGAGTTAGCCCGCGCTTTTTCTGGCGAATGATCTCGTGTCCGGGGGCGAAAGGAATCATCTGCTCCATCTGGAGGCCGAGAGCGACCGAGGCGCCATCAGGGACGAAGTCAGAGATCGCCCCGGGCATGGACAGGAGCTTAGACATCTGCCTTCTTCTCCGAAGTGGTGCGTCCGGGAGATAGCGCGACCACCAAACTGGCGATCGCCGCCAAGGCCCACAATGCTGACGAAATTTCCCTTACCTTGCGAACCATCTCGAAAGGAGCCTCCGCCCACACTGCGAGTACAAATCCCAGTGTGAAGTTGGCGAATACCAGAACAAAGAAAAGACGTTCACGCAGGCAGCAAGTCTCACTGATCAGCCCTGCGATCAGAAGTACCCAAACCGCGTAAGTCACGATCGACAAGAGATCGTGTGACCAAGTGAACTCTCCCTGACGCACATGCGCATAGGACACATAGGCCAGATACGAGCACAGTATCGCGCCGCAGATACCCCACAACGGCATACCGCACATCAGGTGTGCTGGCTTAACGCGGCGCGGTTTAGTGGTTGGCGTTACCTGTCCTTCCACAGCGGTTCCCGTTTCTGAAGGAAAGCATTGATTCCCTCTTGTGCGTCCTCGGTCGTCATCAGATCGTCGAGATAAATCTTTTCAGCGCGCGCCAGTCCCTTGTCGAAATGAATTGAGTCCCACGCATAGATCGCTTTTTTGGTGACGGCCAGTGCCGCTGAACTAAGTTTTTTGAGATGCTCGACGGATTCCTGCAGCACCGATTCGACCTCTTCACTGGAGACGGCTCGATTAGCGAGCCCGATATTTGCCGCCTCTTTACCACTGATACTGCGGCCGGTCAGTATGAGATCGGCGGCATGCTTTTGTCCGACGACCGCGGCCAGCGCTGTCACCGCAACTGGCGGATAGCATCCCAGTGTGATTTCTGGGAAGCCCCAGGTAGCGGATTCGGCCGTATACACCAGATCGCAGACCAGGGCCAGCTCAGCGCCTCCACCCAGGCAATGGCCGTGCACGGCGGCGATACTTACCTTTTTCGAGCTTACCAGCAAGTGAACTACGGCGTGAAACTTGGCCAGCATCGCCTCGACTTTATCCGCAGTGTGAGCCGCGACATCGACTCCAGCAGAGAAGTGTTTGCCGGAGCCGGCAAACACGATGACCAGGACATCAGGGCGGGCCTCGATTTCTACCAGCGCTTCTGCCATTTCCTCCATCATCGCAATATCAATCACATTCAACGGCGGATTTTGCAGGGACACATGTGCAACTGGGGGGTGATAGCTGAGCGTTACTCGAGAGAACTTCGTAGATGTTTGCATCGCCATTCGTTAATCCGCAGGGTCAGCGTTCGCGCTCGAGAGATTCACTTAGTCCAGAATCCATCTTTATCGTAGTCGCGAATTGCTTTCAACTCTGCTGCACTGGGCTCGGAAGTCTGGCTCACATCTTCAGCAATCCGCAGTTTCCATCCGGTGTTGCTCAAAACTTCGTCCAGCTCAATGCCAGGATGCACCGACGAAAGATGAGCTTCTCCATCGTCTGCAAAACGCAGGACAGCTTTGGTAGTTATCACCGCCGCTGGACCGCCACGAGGCAGGCCCATACGTTGCCGCCAGCCATGTCCGTCTCCGTAACCTGGACTTGTGAGATAAGAAACTCGCTCGGGCAGACGCTCGCGGCTGTGCTCTAGCAGCACGACGAAGCGCTGCGCCAGAGACGCGATGTCGCACGCTCCGCCTGAGCCGGGAAGGCGAGTGCGTCCTTTCGGACCACGCACCTCGGTGGAATTCAGATTGCCGAAGCGGTCCACTTCAGCCGCGCCTAGAAATCCCAGATGGACGCGACCGGACTGCAGCAGGCTCATCACGCCGAGCATGTCCAGACATTGCGTGGCGCCGCGAATGTTCGGGGGATCCGCCATGGTGTAGATCAGCTCAGGAGCGGCCGTTGAGCGAACCACTCCATTTTCGAATAATCCAACTGCATTTGGCGCGTGTGTTCTCTTTGCTACGACAAACGCGATTAACGGGAGTCGCATTCCGACGAACACCACTTCACCGTCGTGAATTTCGTGCGCGGCAATCGCGACCATCAGCTCGCCCAGGGTATAGGCGGATGACGTGGCGCCGAGCTGCCGGGTGTTGGCTTCGGAAATAGTCGTCACCACGTATCAAAACCTGGACAGGCGAGTCGCCTGTCGCTACGTGAGTCGATAAGATTTGTCACAAATTAATTGCCGATTTTCGTGGCTCACCAATCGTGGCTAGAGGATCGCGTCCACCCTCTTTGGCAACGATCCACTTTTTCTCGTTACGGATGATGTCCAGCAGCAGAGTCTTATCCTCCGGAGTGGGCATGTATTCCTTTAAATGCTGCGCATAGGCACGGTCATCCAGCGGCTCGCCGGTCTGGGCGTGGAACTTCAAGCCTGCCCAGCGGCCGATGGCGCGATTGAACTTTATGTCCGGCGCATACAGTTTGGGCTCTCCAGGTTTCAAAACAGTGTTGAAACGCTCGATCAGTCCTGCTACCTCGTCACGATAAAGCTGACGGTTGTAGTCGTTTAATTCGTCGAGCTTCGCCTCCTGCTCATTTTTCGGCTCGTCATAACGGCCCTTGATCCCCCACACGTAGGCCCAATGCGCTGACGAAGAGTGGTCCGTACCAAATAAGTCGTATGAACTTGATATCCACTTATTCAGATATCGCTGGATCAGCCACGCTGGAATCACGCCTGCTTCCACGATTCGCCTCAATCCATCGTTCCCAGTGCCCATATGAAATGCTTCTTCGCGCAACATGTAGGACATTGAGCGGCCGAGGGGAGCAAATGCGGAATACTTCAGCATCTGCAACTGAAACTTTCCATCGCGGTCGACGAAGTCCGTGTAGGTGAAGAAATCCATCCAGTTATCAACATCGACATTGAATGCGCCGAGGAGACGCTGGTTATCGAAGGCGCGGCGCTCGAGCATCTTTTGGGCTTCGACTTTGCCCGAATAACCAAAATGATCGACCAGCAAAGCGCACATCTGCCAACCGTGGCGCATCTCTTCGATCATGACGCGGGTGAGCGCGCGCCGATCCCAGTCGCTGGGAGCGGTCTCGAACAGATGGCGTTGCTGCTCCACGCTGGCAAATTCCGTGTCGCCCTGATAGACGATCAGATTGATCAAGGCGTCGCGCATCTGCTGCGTGGGCACCTGGCGGAGATTCTCCCACTTGCGGCGTCCCTTGAAGTGGCCGAATTGAATCTCTTCGGTTTCAATCGCGCCGTAAAGCGTGTCGAATTTGAAGTCGGCAATCTCGTCATGATTGACGCCGATTTCCTTGCGCCAGTCGTCGAACATCCCGACCCAATCGCTGAAAGTTCCGATTTTTGCAACTTTACCCGGCATAAGTCCTCTTTATAAATTCAGCCATACCGTTTTTAACTCTGTGTAGTGCTCAATCGCGTGCATTCCCAATTCACGGCCGAAGCCTGAACTTTTATATCCGCCAAAGGGTAAGGCGGCGTCCATCAATCCGTAGGTGTTGATCCAAACTGTTCCAGCTTTGAGCTGGCGGGATACCGAATGCGCTTTCTTTATGTCGCGGGTCCAGACTGCCGCTGCGAGGCCGTACTGATTGCGGTTGGCGAGGTCAATCACCTGGTCGATATCGTCGAAGCTTAACGTCGCCAGCACGGGGCCGAAGATTTCTTCCTGAGCAATCTTCATGTCGTTGGTGACGTCACCGAAGATGGTGGGCTCTAGGAAAAATCCTTTTCCGCCATCGACGGAAACGCGATTCCCGCCGGCAATCAGCCTGGCGCCTTCCTTCTTTCCGGTTTCAACGTAGCTGAGCACAGTCTGCATCTGCTCCTGGCTGACGATGGCTCCTAAACGAGTCTTGGGATCGAGCGGATCGGCGGGCTGCAGTTTCTTGGCGCGAGCTACGAGCTTTTCGAGAAATTCGTCCTGAACTTTTTTTTCAACGAACAGCCGTGAACCTGCATTACAGACTTCACCTTTGCCGTAAAAAATCCCGTTGATGGCACCTTTGACGGCGCCGTCAATATCGGAATCGGCGAAAACGATGTTGGGGGATTTTCCGCCCAGCTCCAGTGTGACCCGCTTTAATGTGTCCGCCGAGCTACGCATTATTTCTTTGCCGACAGCAGTTGATCCAGTGAAGGCAATCTTGTCGATTCCGGGATGGCGCACAATGGCTTTGCCGGTTTCTGGTCCACCGGTGACGATGTTCAGCACCCCCGCGGGGACGCCGGCTTCGATCGCCAATTCTCCAAACCTGAGAGTGGTCAGGGGAGTCTGCTCCGCAGGCTTGAGCACGATCGTGTTGCCGCAGGCCAGTGCCGGGCCAAGCTTCCATGAAGCCAGCAACAACGGAAAGTTCCAGGGAATGATCAGGCCCACCACGCCGACGGGCTCCCGCAACGTATAGGTGAAAGCAGTCTCGAAGGTGTTGACGGTTTCACCGTGAATCTTTGTCGCCCAGCCCGCGTAATAGCGGAGAACGTCAATGACCATCGGCATGTCCACGTAGCGCGATTCGAAGATTGGTTTGCCGTTGTCGATCGTTTCAAGCTCCGCTAGTTCGTCGATGTGCTTCTCGACGAGATCGGCCAGACGCCAGATTAGACGTCCGCGTTCGCTGGCTGACATTTTGCGCCAGGCTCCGCTGCGGTCCTCAAACGCCCTCCGCGCTGCCGACACGGCACGGTCAATGGCTTCTGGGGAAGCCTCGACAACCTGTGTCAAGACTTCGCCCGTGGCGGGATTGATGGTGTCGAACTTCTTCGCGCCATCGGTCCACTGCCCGTCGATCAACAGGCGGCCGGACTCGAGCTTTGCCTTGTTAGCAGTAATCATCATTTCCTGTTACAGCTATTTCCCGGTAAATGTTGCCGGACGTTTCTCCACGTAGGCGGCGAGGCCTTCCTTCGCGTCGTCGCTCTGGAAGAGCAGCTGCTGGTTCTCGCGTTCGACAGCCAACGCTGACTCCATGGGAATTTCCCAGCCAGTCTGGACAGCGCGCTTGATGCGTCCCACCGCCTTGGCGGCTTTGTTCGGCGGACAGAATTGACGGGCGTATTCCATGACGTTCTCCATGAAGTTTTCCCGATCGAAAATGTCGTTAACGATGCCCAACTCCTGCGCCTCTTCAAACGAAAACGTATTTCCCGTGACCATCAATTCGATAGCCTTGCTCTTGCCTACCATGCGGGAAAGCCGTTGCGTGCCGCCGGTACCGGGAAGCACGCCCAGGTTGACCTCCGGCAGGCCAATCTTGCCCGCATCTTTTCGAGCGATTCGAATGTCCGCGGCCATGGCGATCTCGAGGCCGCCGCCGACGCAGTGTCCATTGATCGCCGCGATTACCAGCTTGGGCGTGTGCTCGAGGCGTAGCAGCATTTCATTGGCATGCAGGCAGAAGTAGTACTTGAAAGTGGGATCGACGCTGGCCAGCATTTTGATGTTAGCGCCGGCGGAAAAGAATTTGTCGCCTGCACCGGTGAGCAGGATGACGTACGCATTGTTGTCCATGCGCGCCTTGAGGATTGCCTCATCGAGTTGCCGGTTCATCTCGTAGGTATAAGTGTTGGCCGGTGGATCGTTCATCTCGATCACTGCCACGCCAGCATCGACGTGATAGTTAACTAATTGCTTTGTGGTCTCGCCGGCGGTTGGCTGTACTGTGGTCGCCATGGATAAGACTCCTTTTCGCAATCGCGAATTCGAATCGTTAAGATGTCAAATCAGTTCGCTAGGGCCGATCGTTTCTTCCTTGTTTTGCCGGGAGCGCAGATGCCTTGCAAGAAAATGTCTCCCATCTGACGTGACAGTTCTTTGGCGTTGGCATCGGCCCGGGGGGTATACCAGGTATAAATCCAGTTCATCATTCCGAACAGGCTGAGCACTGCAATGCGACCAGAAAATTGTAATCCTCTGACCCTTTTGAAGTCCTCCAGCAACTCCATGCAGATGCGGTAGTACTCGCGCTTGATGCCGGCAATCTCGGATCCGTAGCCATTCTTCAAAACGTCATCCTCGTGCGAGAGCACCTTCATGGCTTTCTGGTTGGCCAGAAAATATTCCACGTGATTCAGGATGAAAACCCGGATTCGCTCGGCGGGATCTTCAACTTGATCCAGCCGTTCGCGGAGACGCTCTACGATGATCGTGAAAGTGTGCTTCTGAATGAGGTAGAGCAGCTTCTCTTTGGATTCGAAATAGTAGTAAAGCCCGGCCAAAGACATGCCACTGGAACGCGAAAGGTCGCGCATGGATGCGCCTTCGTACCCTTTTTCGTAAAAGACATTGGTCGCGTGGATAAGAATCTTAGCTAAACGCCGGTCAAAGCGGGATTCCACACGCTCTGTGTCGCGCGTGCCGCGGCGAGGCAGGACCTGAGGCGCTCCTGGCGAAGAGGTAGCCATAGCGGTCGAACGTTCGTTCTAATAATAGTGCATGGAGCGAGATGGTACAAGGGGCTTCCTGGCATTACTGCGGTGTGTCTCGTTCAGTCAGAGAGATTCGCTTGACCTGGTTCCGATTGAGGTGTTGCACAGTTCCGCCGATGCGGACAACCGCCTCCGTGGCGGAAACTGATTCTAGGTCGCCAGTCAAAACGCTGCCATCCCGCAGTTCGATAGTATCGTGAGCCGACGTCCCCAGTTCAAAGCTCACGCTTCCGCCGGATACGTCGTCTGGGCTGACTTCCAGCGGAAATTTTCCGGAGTTGAACCCTTCCTTGCTGAACTCTAGCAAGTGCTTACCCGCCGACATTCGTAGCTGCTTGGGAGTGGCCCCGGCGTCGTTACCGTCAACTGTGAGGAGAGCCCCCTGCGGAACCGAGTTCACAGTTATGGAAATAACTTTCGGAGGTGCGAGCGGTTGTAACTCGGCAGGCAAAGAGCGAGGCATTATCTCTAACGAGACCGGGGTGCCAGAAGCCCCAACTGTAGTTTGGAATTTTACTGATTGTCCTGTCCCAACATTGCTCAGGGTAATCCACCCTTCGCCGATTCGCGCCTTGTTCTTATCAAACAAGTACAGGGTAAAGGTCGCATCAGAAATTTTCTTGCCCCAGACATTCTCGGCAGTCGTATCGATCAGGTAGTTGTGCAGATTACCGATTGAACTTAGTTCCTTGAATTTGCCAAAGCTGAACCGTAGCACGGGAGTCCCAGTCGGGGGCCACACAAGCATCTGGGCAGGCGGTTCCTTGGCATAGAGCGTTATAGCAATACTGAGGCAAAAGAGTGAATTTGCGAAAAGTTTATGTCGAAACACACTTCCCTCATTCAGATCAGTTATCGCGGGTGAGTTTTAGCACACAAACGAATGGATCGCAATTGAACTGTTAAGGTGGTCGAGGAGTCTAATTCCGAATGTCGGACAGCAACCGTTCTACTTCAGCCTTCAGATCGGCGGTCAGTGGCAAGAGCGGCAACCGCGCGGCGCCGCCGAAGTAGCCGTTGAAATCCATAGCCTGCTTCACGCCGGGGATGCCGAACTCTCCAGCAATTCGCTCAGCGGCTTTGGCAATGCGCTCCTGCTTCAAGCGGGCTAGTTGGCTGTCGCCCTCTTTCCAGGCGGCGTAGATTTCGTAGCACGCGGTTGGAGCAGCATCGGCAAAAGCCAGGATTGCTCCCACAGCTCCGGCTTGCAGTGACGGCTCCAGTTTCTGGGCTGCTCCGATCAACACTTGGAAGCCAACTTCTTTTTGTCGCGTGTTCAGTCCGGAGATCACGCTGACAGCGGCCGAGGAAGGCTTCGACGCTCCGGATAAGGCCGCCACAGGCACCAGTTCCCCGCCCTGCCCGTTATTTTCCCTGCGCGGCTCCAGCATGCGGGGCGTGACCGCATCGAATGTTTCTGTCACCACGGCAGCGCGCTTGATATGGCGAGTGCCCGCGACCATCTTGCGGACCTTTTCCACGTCGCCGCTTGATTCTTTGATGCCGATAAGATTGGGGTGCGCCGCTAACTCGATTGCCAGCTCGGCCGGGATGTCGTAGCCCGTGGCCTGCGGGAAGTTGTAGATCATCACGGGCAAAGGGGAACGGTCAGCGACGGTGCGATAAAAAGCCAGCATGTTAGCCGGGTGCATCTGTTTCTTGTAGTAATGCGGCGTGCGCACCAGGGCTACGTCGTATCCTAACTGCGCGGCGTATTCAGTGAGCTTCAAAGTTTCGACAGCCGACTCAACTCCTGTTCCCGCTATCAGGACTTTATTTGGCGCGGTTACGTCGCGCGCGCTTTTAAGCACCTCACGACGCTCTTCATCCGAGAGCAGGATTGCCTCTCCCGTGGAGCCCAGTACAACAATGCCAGCGACCGGAGTCTTGGAGTAGCGCTCGACGTTAGATTCAAGCTTTTTGAAATACACGTTGCCGTCGGGATAAAACGGCGTGGTGACCGGAGGGAAGATGCCGTGAAGGAGCATGGGAATGAACCTCAACCTTCAGTTCTAAGTTCTCAGTTCCCAGCTTATACCGCGGCGGGAAGCTTGAGCTAACGGCGGGCTCGAGCCGAGCGGTCCGCGTGCAAGTGCTGCAATGCTTGCACTCTCAATTCGCCACGCTGCAATGCGGCAATGCCCTCGGCGGCGGCTCGCGCGGCGGATAACGTAGTGATCGAAGTAATTCGCGCATTCACTGCAGCCCGGCGGATGGCTTTTTCATCGAACCATGGTTCGAGACCCGTGGGAGTATTGATGATCAGCTGGATACGTTCGCCCTTAATTAGGTCTACCACGTTGGGACGACCTTCTTTCACTTTGTAGACACGCTCCACCGTCATCCCTGCGCCTTCCAATATATCGGCGGTTCCGGCGGTCGCTACCAACTTGAAGCCCATGTCGACGAAGCGGCGGGCGACTTCCGCGACGTGTGTTTTGTCGTGATCCGTCACGCTGATGAAGACCGTGCCTTGGGTAGGCAGCTTTTGTCCGGCGGCAGTTTGTGCTTTGGCGAAAGCCTCGCCGAAATTGTCGGCCACACCCATTACTTCGCCCGTGGATTTCATCTCCGGGCCGAGAACGGTATCGATTCCAGGAAATTTATTCCAGGGGAACACAGGTGACTTGACGTAGTAGCAATGTCCGGTGTTGAGGTCGGCACGGCGATCGATGAAGTCGGGCAAGAACTCGCGCAGCTTGCGCCCAGTCATGAGACGCGCGGCGATCTTTGCCATGGGAACGCCAGTTGCCTTGGACACATAGGGCACGGTACGCGAGGCGCGAGGGTTCACCTCGAGAACATAGACTTTCCCCGCCTCGGAACCATTGCCCTTGGAATTGCCATTGGTGCGCGGGATGGCGAACTGAATGTTCATCAGGCCGACGACTTTCAGAGCACGGGCCAGCTTGAAGGTGTATTCGCGCATGCGCGCTAGTAAAGCCTCGGGAATATCCACGGCCGGAAGCACGCAAGAAGAATCGCCAGAGTGGATGCCGGCTTCTTCGATGTGCTGCATGATGCCGCCGATAACTACGTCCTCGCCATCGGAGAGCGCGTCTACATCCACTTCGATCGCGTCTTCGAGGAAATGATCGATGAGCACCGGGCGATCATGAGAGTATTCGACCGCCTCCTTCATATATCGGACAACGGTTTCTTCGTCGTAAGCGATCACCATAGCGCGTCCACCCAGCACATACGACGGCCGCACTAGCACGGGATACTGAACACGTTTGGCGCCTTCAATGGCTTCCTCGACCGAAGCAGCCATGGCGCCAGGCGCCTGGGGAATATCGAGTTCGTCAAGCAGCTTGCCAAATCGTTTGCGATCTTCTGCCAGGTCGATGGACTCGGGTGACGTGCCGATGATATTCACGCCCGCAGCCTTCAGGGGCAGCGCGAGGTTGAGTGGAGTCTGTCCGCCGAACTGCACGATCAGGCCGACAGAAACGCCGGAAGCAGCTTCGTGCTCGTAGATGGCGAAGACATCTTCAAGAGTAAGAGGTTCGAAATAGAGGCGATCGCTGGTGTCGTAATCTGTGGAGACGGTTTCCGGATTGCAGTTGATCATGATCGTCTCATAGCCGTCGTCGCGAAGCGCGAAGGCAGCGTGGCAGCAGCAGTAATCAAACTCGATTCCCTGCCCGATACGATTGGGACCACTGCCCAGGATGATGACCTTTTTCTTTTTAGTCGGAGCCGCTTCGTCCTCGTCTTCGTAGGTCGAGTACAGATATGGCGTGTAACTTTCGAATTCCGCAGCGCAGGTGTCCACACGTTTGTACACCGGCATGATGCCGCGCTTCTTGCGCAGATGACGAACTTTCTCCTGCCCACTTTTTCCGCTGAGCCGCCAAACGCTGGCCAGACGGCCATCAGAAAATCCCATGCGCTTGGCTTCCCGCAATACTTCCGTAGGAATCGATTCCATGGGGTGCTTTTCCAACTCAAGCTGCATGTCGTTTATTTCTTTGAGCTGGTAGAGAAACCAGGGATCGATGGACGTCATCTTTGCCAATTGTTTGACGGTATGGCCCTGGCGCAAAGAGTAACGCACATAGGAAAGCCGTTCGGGATGCGGCGTCACTAAGCGCTGAGTGAGAATCTTCGGCTCGATCTTCTCCGAGCCAACTTTCTTGCCGGTATCGAGCGCGCGCACGCCCTTCAGCAATGCTTCTTTGAAGGTACGGCCGATGGCCATGACCTCGCCCACGGACTTCATCTGCGGTCCCAGACTTTCGTCGGCGCCGGGGAATTTTTCGAATTGCCACTTGGGTATCTTCACTACCACGTAATCGAGCGTGGGCTCGAAGCAGGCGGGAGTTTTGCGCGTGATGTCGTTGGGAATCTCATCCAGGGTGTAGCCGACAGCGAGCTTGGCGGCGATTTTGGCGATAGGAAATCCAGTCGCCTTCGAGGCCAGCGCCGAAGAGCGCGAGACCCGCGGATTCATCTCGATCACCACCATCCGCCCGCTACTCGGATTCACTCCAAATTGAATATTCGATCCGCCGGTCTCGACGCCGATCTCGCGAATTACGGCGATTGCGGCGTCACGCATAGCTTGATATTCGCGGTCGGTGAGGGTCTGCGCGGGGGCGACCGTGATCGAGTCTCCGGTGTGCACGCCCATCGGATCGAAATTCTCGATCGAACAGATGATGATGACGTTGTCTCGCATGTCACGCATCACTTCGAGTTCGTACTCTTTCCATCCCAGCACCGATTCTTCGATCAGCGCTTCGTGCACCGGGGAGAAGTCCAAGCCGCGAACGAGCACTTCCACCAATTCATCGCGGTTGTAAGCAATCCCACCCCCACTGCCACCCAAGGTGAATGATGGACGAACGATTACGGGGAAACCAATTTTCCCGGCGAACTCGAGTCCATCTTTCAGATTGTTGACTAACGCTGACTTGGGAACATCGAGGCCGATCTTCTGCATCGCGTCTTTAAAATAGAGGCGATCTTCGGCTTTCTTGATAGCCGCAATATTGGCGCCGATCAGCTGCACGTTGTACTTATCGAGAACGCCGCCGTCGGAAAGCTCGACGGCAAGGTTGAGCGCAGTTTGACCTCCGACCGTCGGCAGGATGGCGAAGCCTTTGCCGGGCGACAGCTCCCGCTCGACGCGAATAATTTCTTCCAGGTAATCGCGGGTGAGCGGTTCGATGTAAGTCCGATCGGCGATCTCGGGGTCGGTCATGATGGTCGCCGGGTTCGAATTGGCCAGGATGACTTCGAATCCCTCGGCCTTCAGCGCCTTGCAGGCTTGGGTGCCGGAGTAATCAAACTCCGCCGACTGGCCAATGATGATGGGGCCAGAGCCGATGATCAGGATTTTCGAGATGTCAGTGCGTCTGGGCATTATTGAATGAGACACCCTGCAAATTCTTGGTCAGTCGGCTTAACTTCCAAAGTTAGCTTGAGTTCGCATTCTGGACTCTCGAAGCAATTCAAGTTTGCTGGCTGCTTGAACCCACGATTCGGCGACGGCAAAAAGCGATACTTTCCCGGATCGATTAGCCCGAAATCGAAACGGCCCATCTTGTCTGTCGTCCGTCTGCCCATATGCGTTTGCTGCCATCATCAATATCGCAAACACCCTTTTCATACCTATGTTTCCACGCCAGCAAGAGACTTCGCTACCCTTTCCACTCTTCCATCATCTTCACAAAATCCTTGAACAGATAATGGGAATCATGCGGCCCCGGAGAAGCCTCTGGGTGATATTGCACCGTGAACAGCGGCAAATTGCGGTGCCGCATTCCTTCCAGGGTGTTGTCATTTAAATCCATGTGAGTCAGTTCAACTTCACTCTGCGGCAGCGAATCCGGATCCACAGCGAAGTTGTGATTGTGTGCGGTGATTTCGACTTTGCCTGAGTTCAACTGCTTGACTGGATGATTTCCGCCGTGATGTCCAAATTTCAGCTTGTAGGTTTTTCCGCCCAGGGCGATTCCTGTGAGCTGATGCCCCAGGCAGATGCCAAATATGGGCTGCCTTCCCATGAGGCGGCGAATGTTATCTACCGCGTAAGTACAGGGCTCGGGATCGCCGGGTCCGTTGGAGAGAAACACGCCGTGAGGTTTGAGCGCGAGCACATCTTCTGCTGGAGTCTGCGCCGGGACCACCGTCACTTTGCAGCCTTCGCCTCGCAGTTTGCGCAAGATGTTCTGTTTGATTCCGTAATCGTAGGCTACGACGTGGAAGCGTTCCGGTTCATCTTTCACGCCAACCACTGCGACCGGTTCGTGAGAGCGTTCGCCAAGTTCCCACACGTAGGGATGTTTGGTGGTGACGACTTTGGCCAGGTCGGTGCCATCCATCTTTGGAATGGAGAGCGCTTTGGCGACTAGTTTGTCGGCGTCGTTTTCCAGAGTGGAGATGACGCCACGCATCACCCCGTGATCGCGCAGGTGGCGTACCAGGGCGCGGGTATCGATATCCGCAAGGACAGGTATTTTGAATTGTTCCAGATACTCTTCTGCAACTTGTTGCGAGCGCCAGTTGGAGCTCACCCGAGAAAACTCGCGGACGATCAATCCCTCGATGTAGGGCCGCGTAGCTTCGTTGTCTTCAGAGTTGGTGCCGTAGTTACCGATTTCAGGATTGGTGAGAACGACGATCTGACCAGCGTAGGAAGGATCGGTAAAGATTTCCTGATAGCCGGTGATGGAAGTATTAAAAACTACTTCCCCGTAACATTCGCCTTTGGCTCCGTAGCCTTTGCCTCGGAAGACTCTGCCGTCTTCCAGCGCAAGGATGGCCTGCATTTATTCTCCGGGGCAGTGGATTTTATCGATTCTAGCAGGGAAGAAGAAATCGGCCAAGAAGTCTTCCTGAGGAAAAGTTGGAACTTAGGGAAAATAATACGAGAAAGGTTTATCGCAGGCGACCCATCTTATCCACGGGCCAGTAACCGAACACTGCCTTGCCATAGATGAACTTCTCCTGAACCGCGCCAAAGTCGCGGCTGTCATTCGACATGGTGCGATGATCGCCCAACAAGAAGTATGCGTTCGCCGGCACGATGAACTCAGGATAGGAACGCTGGTCAGCGTAATCCGACGGCACGTAATCCTCTTCAAGGGACTCACCGTTGACGAATACTTGCCCTGCGTCTATGCGGATGTGGTCTCCCGCAAGGCCGATAACACGCTTGATGAAGCTTTTCGAGGGATCGCGAGGGTAATGGAAAACTACAATATCGCCCCGCCGAATAGGTTCCATGCGGTAGACGAATTTATTGACGAAGATTCGCTCCTGGTCGTCCAGCGAGGGCATCATGCTTGTGCCCTCGACCTTCACCGGTTGGTACAGGAAAATGATGATAAAGGCGGAAATGCTCAGCGAGATGATCAGGTCTCGCAGCCACACCGAAAACATCGGCACAGCGCGGGAACGAAAGGAAGAGCTGATTACAGGTTGTTTAACCTCGAGTTTGGCGGGCAGGTCCTGATCCATGTTATCCGTCATTTTATATCGAATCGTCGCTAGGGCACTGAGATTTGATCGTCCGCAGAACTGTCGTCAGCCGGACTACTGCCGCCAGGCGATTCGAGTTACAATATCCAACCTGAGGAATTCGATTCATGCTCAAACAGGGCCTAACTTTGATCTGTCTGTTTGTTATTACTTTTGCCGCGTTCACCCCATGGGCAACTTCGCAACAGGCGGCAACAGTACCTGCGTTTAATGCGGGGCCACCGAACAAAGGGACCAAGCTCCCACCTATTCTCGCGAAGGAGCAACTTTGGGCTGAAAACGCGCAGTACCCATACCAGACTCATGCATACGAACTGGCGGCCAAGATCCCGGTGGTGTTACATCAGCAGCCCTGTTACTGCTATTGCGATCGGATGGGTCACAATAGCCTCCATAGCTGCTTTGAGACGACTCACGGAGCCGAGTGTTCCACCTGCTTGAAGGAGTTGTACTACTCTTATTCGATGCATCAGAAGGGAAAAACCGCTGCGCAGATCCGCAAAGGGATCATTGCCGGGGAGTGGAAGCAGGTCAATTTGGCTCCCGCTGCGTCGATCAACTAGCCCTGAGCCAGTCGGAAGTCCGGGCTGGGAGGGTTAGTTTAGTGGGAAGGCTCTTCGGGCTAGGTTGACGGACCCTGAAAGCCGCGTATAACCTGCTCACACCGGTTTTCCACAGCCGGAATTTGGACGACCGACGCTGGCGGAAACCAAGGCGCGGCAGGATGACCAGAAAACCATCAGAAAAAGTTAAGCTTTCCTCGTCTAAGCTTAATAAAAAAGAGGTACTTACGAAGAGTACGGGAAGGATTTTGCAAATGGCTCAAAAGACGCCGGCCAAAAAGTCGGTCGGCGATGACCCGCGTTTTGCACAGGCTGTGCAAAACTACGAGGCCGGACTACGTGCCCTACAAGAGCACAAATTCGAGAAAGCCAAGGCGGCTCTACAAAAGGTAATCGCGGGCCCGAGCAAGGAATTGGCTGATCGCGCCGCCGTGCACCTCAGTACATGTAATCAGCACCTGGACCGGGTCACCAATCAGTTTAAGAGTCCGGAAGAGCACTACGACTACGCCATTTCCCTGATGAACGTCGGAGATTATGTAATGGCGCGCGAGCATTTGGAGAAATTATCCAAGCAAGTGCCAAAGGCCGACTACGTTGCCTATGGCCTAGCGGCTCTGGATTGCCTGACCGGCCACGTGGAAGACTCCCTCAGACACCTGGACAGCGCGATCCGGCTGAATGCGGCGCTGCGGTTCCAGGCTCGCAACGATTCGGATTTCCAGAACCTTGCTGAAGACCCACGCTTCACCGAACTGCTCTATCCCGACCCTGGAGCTGAATTAGGGCAAATCGCAGCAAGTTCCGAGGATGACCGCTAGCGAGCCACAATGGCGGATCCCCAGCAGTCTCACGGTCCGGTAGGGCCCGAAAAAGCGTCTGGTCCTGGGTTGCGAGTCATGGCGATTGGAGGCGGCACCGGCCTCTCCACGCTGCTGAAAGGCCTCAAGCACTTTGTTTCCCTTCCTGTCGAACGTTCCAGCGCCACACCTGTTGAGCCGGTAATCAGTGAGCTTTGCGCCGTGGTTACCGTCAGTGATGACGGCGGCTCCAGCGGTCGCCTGCGCAAGGAGCTCAACATGCTTCCGCCAGGCGATATCCGTAACTGCATCGTTGCGCTATCCCAAGACGAGGCTTTGCTTTCACGCTTGTTCCAGCATCGCTTTGTAAAAGGTTCCGGGCTGGAAGGTCATAGTTTCGGCAATCTTTTTCTTGCGGCACTCACGTCCATTACCGGCGATTTCAGCGAGGCGGTGCGGCTCTCAGCTGAAATATTGCTGACGCGCGGACATATCTATCCGGCCACGACTTCGAATATCGAACTCGAAGCCGTGATGGAAGATGGAACGCGAGTCCTCGGCGAGACCAAAATTACAGCCAGCAGAGGGCGAATTAAGGAGCTGCTGCTGGTGCCTCCGGATGTCGAGCCTCTTCCCCAAACCCTGAAGGCGATCGCGCGTGCCGACTTGATCAGTGTGGGACCCGGGTCGCTGTTCACGAGTCTTATCCCCAATCTGCTGGTGCGAGGTATTGCCGACGCGATCGTCAATTCTGCCGCAGTGAAGGTTTACGTCTGCAACTTGATGACTCAAGCTAATGAGAGCTTGGGGCTGACTGCGGCCGATCATATCCGCGCTCTCAATCATCACGCTCAGGTGGCACGAATTTTCGATTACGCGCTGATCAACCGCACCCCTGTCCCTATTGAACTGAAAGCCAAGTACGCGCTCGAAGGCGCTACGCAGATTGTTGCTGATCTCGAAGCCATCGTGACCTTGGGAGTATGCCCCGTTCTAGGTGACTATCTGGAAGAGGGCGACGTGGCGCGACACGCAACGGACAGAGTTGCGCGAGACTTGCTGGAATTGGCTTCAAAAGGGCATCCTGTGCACGACCGAATCGAGTCTCGCCAGACCGTGAAGTCGCCCGTGCGGCGATAACTCGGGATACAAGCGTTCTGCAAGCACTCATGCCGTAGCTGGTTCGTGCCTCCAACCCGCGAGGACGGCGGCGCGACGGTCGCGGTATATTGAGTCGAATGCCCACCGCAAAGGTCAATCATCCCAACCGCGCTCCACGCACCGCCATCGCAATCATGGCAGCCGGAAAAGGCACACGGCTGAAATCCAAACATCCCAAGGTCCTTCATGAAGTAGGTGGGAAGCCGCTGTTGGCGTACGTGATCGCGGCCGCGGTCAAGGTGGTTCCAGCTAAGGATGTGTTCGCAATTATTGGTCACGAAGCCGACCGCGTCCGGGACGCTGTGGCTCATACCGGAGTGAGCTTAGTGCTGCAGAAGGAACAGCGCGGAACCGGTCATGCGTTGATGACCGCACGCGAGGCGCTTAGTTCGTACGACGTTGTGATCGTGCTCTCCGGGGATGCCCCGCTAATTACTTCTTCGACGATCGAGAAACTGCGTGGCTTTCACGTGTCGCGAAAAGCCGCGATGACGCTGCTAACCGCCCAGCTGGACAATCCCACCGGATACGGCAGGATTATCCGCAAAGGTGCGAAGAAAGAAGAAGTACAGGCCATCGTGGAACAGAACTCGCTGTCCGCAGCACAAAAGAAAATACGCGAAGTCAATGCTGGTTTCTATGCCTTTGCGGTTGCGCCGCTATTTCGCAATATCGAGAAGCTCGGTACTAACAATCCCCATCGTGAGCTCTATCTGACGGACATGGCCGAGATTTTAAGCAAGCGCAAGGAAAGGGTAGTCGCTGTCGAAACGAGCGATGCGTATGAAGTACTGGGCGGCAACACTCGAGCCGAATTGGTGGATATTGATCAGCGTATCCGCACGGCCAAGATCCAACAGCTCATGGCTGCAGGCGTCACCGTGTTTTACCCGCAGACCTGCATAATCGACAGCGATGTCGAGATCGGTGCGGACACAACCATTGAACCGTTTGTTCAGATTCTCGGCGCAACCCGGATCGGAAACGACTGCCGGATTCGTTCCTATAGCGTGATCAGCAGTTCTCAGATCGGTGACGGTGTGCTAGTCAGGCCCGGATGCGTGATTGACGGGGCGCGCGTCGAGAAATCCGCCGTGATCGGTCCGTATACCCACCTGCGCCCGGGCAGCGAGATCGGGGAAGGCGCGCACGTAGGAAATTTCGTTGAAGCAAAGAACCTTCGTTTAGGAAAAGGTTCCAAAGCAAACCACCTCACCTATCTGGGAGACACGGAGATCGGCGAAGGCGTCAACATCGGCGCCGGCACCATCACCTGCAATTACGACGGAGTGAACAAACACAAGACAGTGATTGAAGATGGCGTATTTATCGGCAGTGATGCGACCCTGGTGGCGCCGGTGCGCGTTGGTAAGGGAGCCTACGTCGGTGCCGCATCGTGCATTACCGATGACGTACCTGCAGATTCGTTGGCGTTAGGACGCGCGCGACAGATTGTGAAGCAGGGTTGGGCGAAATCGAAGCGCAGCGCTGGGAAAACTAGCCAGTAAGATTGCCGTTAGTCCGGGGGTTTGTCAATGAAATGGGTTTTGTCAGCTAGGGGCGAGGGAGACGGGCTCACTAGGGTTTTTCGACTTAGAAGCCTTCATATCATCACCAAGAAACCAAATAGTCGGCAGTTGAACGGGGCTCTGAGGTTCTTCGCTTGGCTCGGAATGACAAGTCTTCAATGTTCTTACTTCGACACAGCCGCGAACAGTTCCGAATGCAGCAGCGCCTGGAATTTCTTGTCATCGGTGTGGAAGTGGAGTTGCAGATTGGAGCTATCCGAATCCACGGTCACACTTTCCAGGGCCATTTTCTCCGTCGCGCTGGCGGTCATCTTGCGGTAGAGCACGCCTGCCCTCACCAGCGAAGATAGCGTGGTAGCGGTCATTGAGTCGGAAGTGACGACATCCAGGTCAAAGGCCACACCGTTGGAAAAATTCATGGTGTAGCGCGAACCGAGCAGACGTTTCTTAACCGTTTCATAGTCAGCCAGCTTGGAAGCATCGCCCAGCGCCGAACGCATCATGTTCTGGGTTCCCTGCTGATCAAGCACACTCCAGACCATCCCGGAATCAACCGAACCAATCATGTCGGCGATTTGCTGATTGGAATCGAGGCTGGAGGCAAATCCATCGCGAGCGTCCAAGGCCCCCTTCAAGGCACCCATGTCGCCGAAAAGAAGCGTGCTGTCGTCGAGGAAGGTCATTTGCATACCGCCCGGCATGGGATAAGCAAAGGCGTCACGATATTTCACCGGTTTAACTTTGTGGAGACGCATCTTTTTAAGCACAGTCGTGGTGGGAAAGAACCCCTGCGCGACACCTACGATTCGCACGCCTTGCTTGCCATTCCGGTAAGAAGCGAAGGTAAGCTGTTCCACATCCTTCTCCGGATTGATGCCAACACTTTTCAACGCACCCTCGAACTGCTTCAGGCTCTCAGGCAACACCTGTTCCTTGAGGACTTGGGCAGTCTCTGAATTCCGCAGGGCGCGGTAATCTACCGAAATAATCTGCTGGATGTCAGAGGGAATCACAGTGCGGGCCGAGCTACCCAACGGCATGGCCCACGCGGCGCTCGACAGCAATAGGAGGCAGAAACAATCCCGCACTTTTTTCATGATGACCTCTGAAGTTATAGTTAGTTGGATGCTGATGGGAATCTCCCAGTCAACTGCTTGTGAGCTCATTGTAAGCTAAATTCTGGTGCGGGGAGGCGTAACGAAAGTGCATCCAAGAGGCTAAGGCCTTAAAGCCAGCGCTCGTTTCCGTGTCTCCGCGGCAAAGACCTGATCTTTCAGCGACTCCAGGTCGATCTCCACATTGGCCAATGCGCCTTCCATCGCTGCCCGCGAAAGAGCAAGCGCGGTGGTGAGATCGGATTTCATATTGGGATTGGTAATGGGCTTGAGGGTTTCGACAATCGCCGCGACTTCCCTTGCTCGCTCCGCGACGCCCAGGGGCACATTGGTTGCCTGCTTCAGCGCGTCTTCAATCATGCCGTCCTTGCCGGCAGAATCTTTCGCCTGTTGGTAGGCTTTCATCACGGCATTGTAGGACTCGGCATCGGCATCAATCGCAGCTTTCAAAGCTTCACGCAATTCTGACAGCCGAGCAATGGCCTCGCTCAACTCACGCTCATATTGCATGTAGGCTTTCTTGCCCCGTGACATGCTGGCGACCATAGTCGCCAAGCCAGCGGCCATCGCGGCACTGGCGGCAGCGGCGCTTCCTCCACCGGGAGTCGCGGTCGGAGCGGCAAGCTGTTCGACGAAGGGCTCCACACCGGCGCGCAATCCGCCAATAGCCATTTTCCCGCCCATCACTGCCGCAAGCCGGTTTTCCAGGATCAAGGAAGAATCGAAATTCTCAATCTGTAGAAACCACTCAGCCGCAGACTCAAGAGCTTTCTTTGGAATCAATCCGACGATTTCGCTACTCAGCGGTGCCACGCCATATCGCGCGGCTTCCTTTCTTACGAGTTCGAAAACACGTTGGATCGGGGTTTGTTCAAAGTCAGTCAAGTTCATTGATACCTGGGCCTGTCCGCGGACCAGAAATCCTGCTCCTTTCACAAAGCGTAATCCGCCGCTGGAAAAGCGCACGGCCTTCGCAACTCTCTTCGCAATGTCGACGTCCGGCGTGTTCAAGAAAATGTTGTACGCGATAAGGAATTTTCGCGCGCCTACCACCGTGGCTCCGGCCGTGGGATGAACCCGGGCTTCCCCAAAATCCGGCTTCCGCGCTGGATTGCTGGCGATTTCCGCGCGAATGCCTTCGAATTGTCCGCGCCGTATGTTCTCCAGATTTTGCCGCTCCGGCGTAGTCGCAGCAGCTTCGTACAGGTAAACCGGAATTTGATAACGCTTCCAGATCTGCTCACCCACATGACGAGCCATGGTGACGCAATCTTCGAGGGTGAGTCCGTCGATGGGGATGAAAGGCACGACATCCGCCGCTCCCATGCGGGGATGGGCTCCCTGATGCTGATTCAGATCGATCAACTCAGCAGCCTTGCCCACGCCACGAATGGCGGCTTCCTGGATCGCTTCCCTCTCGCCTACCAGAGTGATGACGGAGCGATTGTGATCCGCGTCCATTTCGCGGTCGAGAAGATAAACGCCTTCGACCTTCAAGGCATCGACAATGGCGTCAACTTTTGCTTTGTCCCGGCCCTCCGAGAAATTGGGGACGCATTCCACCAGGGTTGACATAACCGAGAAGAATATCCGGCGAGGTTGACGGCTGCAACTCTGGTAACGGTCGCAGGTGTGCGCAGGATGTTGGGATCAGTGCTTGCGGCTGGACGAGTGTCCGTAGATTTTGCCCAGCCCAACCCGCACCTGCATAGTATTAATGCCGCGATTGCTCGAGCTGAGGCCGGCGTTGGAGATGTGCATGTAGCGGAGTTCCACGCTCCAATTGCAGCGATCGCGGAGGAAGTGTGCCCCCAGCGCAGCGCCGGATGTGAAGTTCACGCGCGAAGTTCCCAACGGCACGTCGTAATTGGTAAATAACGTTCCGCCACTCAGCTCAAAATAAGGGACGACGCGTCCGCGGGTAGCGAAATTCCATTTCAGATTCAGTGGATTGATACCGGCTCCGAAAGCGGTGTTGGCAGGCTGGAAGACAAGGAATACGGGAACTGCGTCAACCGCATATTCGAATCTTCCTTCGAGAAAACCAGGACCATGAGGGCGGGAAAGAATCCAGCCATAACGCAAGCCGACATTCCAGACGCCGGTGTTGGAAGTACCCCCCGCGACGGAGTGTCCGCCACCCGTCCAGAGTTGGATTTCATGGCCACCGTCTTCGAGTCGGGTTTGAGCACATGTCAGGGAAGCCGACAACAGCAAGAGGGTGAGGAGAATGGCCTTCATGGATTCCGCAGAGAATCGCGGTCCTGTCGAACCAGCGAAGGTCGCAACGATACAGCAAAGATCGAGACCTGACAAATCTTCGTTCGTGTCCTAACGTACGAATGGGACACCACTCGATTGACTCGTTGATTGCCTGCAACGCATTCCTACTGTTTACGCTAACGAGGAAGAGCGGCCCTTCCAGGGCCGCGTTACGAATGAAGTGAAGATGGGCTTTAGCCCCCGCGGTCCGCTCCGGGTGTCACACAGGGCTGAAGCCCATATCAAAGGCCGTCTGACGCGGCGCTGAAGCGCCGCTCTTCCACGGTGACGCCAAGCAGCAGGAAATAGGACCTCACAGCCCCAGGCCGCCATCGACCGCCAAAATCTGTCCGGTGATGAACTGCGGTGCCGTGGCAAAGAAAAGTACGGCTTGTGCCACGTCCGCGCTATTTCCATGCCGTTGCATCGGCGTGTCAGCAGCCATGCGTTTCATGAATGCTGCAGCCGATTTCTCTCCGAGATCGATCATTCCAGGCGCAACGCAGTTAACGGAAATTTCCGGCGCCAGCGCCTTGGCCATGACCTTAGTCAGCATGTGGACCGCGGCTTTGGATGAGCAATAGTGAGCATTGCTGGCCCAGGGACGCAGTCCTCCTAAAGATCCCATATTGATGATTCTTCCCTTCCGCTCACGAAGCCATTTCAAAGCCTGCTGTGACACCAGAAAAGGACCGCGAGTGTTGGAGGCGAAAATGGCGTCCCATTGCTCGATAGTAAGTTTTTCGAATTCCACCGTCTCGTAATTAGCGGCGTTATTCACCAGGAGGTCCAAGCCTCCCAGTTCCTTTGTCATCTCCTTGAGCACGGATTTAACGCTCTTCTGATCGGTCACATCACAGCGCAGGGCCACGGCGCGGACTCCAAAGCTGGTCAGATCGATAACGGTATGCTGGGCTTCACGGCTGGATTTCAGAAACGTGATCGCCACATCCGCTCCGGCCTCCGCCAAGGTCAAAGCAATAGCCCGACCGATGCGGCGCGCCCCGCCGGTGATCAACGCAGCCCTATCTTTTAGAGGCTTGTTCACTGCTTCAGACATGATTGGGATTGTATCGGAAGGTGTGGCGCGGGCGCCCTCGCCCGCGAAAAGCTTGGTTCTAACGTATTGATGGGAACTCGCGAATCAATCCGCAGCCGCGGCTTTTGCCAAGCCTCGATGCCGGACTTCTTCAATACTCATCATCCGTTCAAAAGCATTAAACACTTTCGGATCCCACCAGCCCTTCCTAATCTCGCTTCTCATCACGCGCTGGGCTTCCTCAATAGAGAGCGCGCGTTTGTAAGGACGTTCGGTTGTCAGCGCATCATAGACATCCACAATTTGCAGCACGCGGGCCGTAAGAGGAATTTGCTCGCCCTTAAGTCCGTCCGGGTATCCCGAGCCATTCATCTTTTCGTGATGATGGCGAATGATAGGCAACACCAGTTGGAAAGACTTCAAGGGCGCGCAAATGCGCTCTCCGACTACCGGATGGCGGCGCAAGATTAATTTCTCCGAGCGAGTGAGACGGGCCGGTTTGAGCAGAATGGAATCAGGAACTGCTACCTTGCCAATGTCGTGCACGATTCCGGCACGCCGCAGTGCCTTGATCTGCGGCGCGGGCAGGCTCATGTACTCAGCCAGACGGCTGGAGTAGTCCGCCAGCCGTTCGCAATGGCCTTCGGTGTAGGGGTCCTTACCTTCGATGCTGCGGGCCAGCGCAAATAATACTGACTCGGCACGCTCCAACTCATCGGTATACGCTTTCTGACGAAGTAGCGAACGCACGCGCGCCAGCAACTGCTCCCGTTCCACCGGTTTGGTTAGAAAGTCGTCGGCGCCGGCTTCGATTCCAGCGACCCGGTCCTCGATTGCGGTTAGAGCCGTGATCAGAACGATCGGAACCAGGAAAGTCTCAGGATTATTCTTGAGGCGGCGGCAAACCTCCATGCCACTCAGTCTTGGCATGTTGACATCCAACAGAAGCAGGTCGGGCTGTATCCGCTTAAACTCCGTTAGCGCATTTTCGCCGTCACTAGCTGTCACGACGTTATAGCCTTCCAAAGAAAGAAGTCCTTCCAGACCGACACGACTGGATTCGTGGTCGTCCGCGATAAGGATGGTTCCGAACTTCGGCTGCTGAAGCATGAAGGGACCGCATGCCGATTGTCCCGCAACGCCGTGATAAATGTGAGATTACGCATGTAACAGTGTAGGAATTACTTGATGTGTACGAACACATACACTTACAGACTGGAAATAGCCCCGCTAATGTTGCTACACTCCCGCCATGTTGGTGTTGCGCGAGGTCGTGGTGTATTCCCGGAAGGGTTGTCACCTCTGCGAAATTGTGAAGGAAACCCTGGTTAAGCTGCAACGCCGGGGCGGTTTTATCTGGAGCGAAGTGGACGTCGATAGCGACGACGATTTGCGCCGCCAGTTCACCGACGAAGTTCCAGTCGTGTTCATTGACGGGCGTAAGGCATTTAAGTACCGCATGGACGAGCGCGAATTCCTGCGCAAGCTGGCGAGCTAGTCACCCTCCTCTAATTTTGGAATCCTTCCATTAGAATCGCGACGTCATGTTGAGGACGCATCTCCAAGCCGACCCGAATGGCAAGTTTCTGCATAACGTCATCCTGGATTCTTGTCGGCGCTTTGGTTCAAAGACAGCAATCGTGGATATCTCCTGCAATCGCCGCTTCGCCTACGCCGAATACGGAGAGCTGGTTGAAGCGCTGGCTCGCGGATTGGTCGCATCGTCCCTGAGGCCAGGTGAAGTGGTCGCCATCTATTTGCCGAACTCCTGGGAGTTCTGCGCTGCTTACCATGCCACGACCATGGCTGGAGCCATTCCTACGCTATTGAATCCCAGCTACCGCGAACGCGAAGTCCGTTTTCAGCTGGAAAATTCTGGGGCAGCCGTCGTTATCACGGATGGGCCAAATGTAGAGGGAATGAATCTCGCGGGCCTTCCGAATCTGCGCCGTGTTTTCACCACGCGCCAGCAGGCACAGGGATCCGAGCCCTTTGCGAACTTGTTGCGATCAGTGAGTACGAATTTGCCGGTGCCTGACCGATCGTCGCAGGAAACGCTCGCCGCCCTTCCCTACTCCAGCGGCACCACCGGACTTCCCAAGGGCGTGATGCTCTCGCACTTCAATCTGATCGCGAACATTTTTCAATTCATCGGGCCGCACGGTTCTCCCCTTAGCGGGGATGACATAGTGCTTTGCTTCCTGCCGCTTTATCACATCTACGGTCTGAACGTGATTCTGAACCCGGTGCTGACTTTGGGCGGGACACTCGTCCTCGTGCCGCGCTTCAATGTGCCACAATTGCTTTCACTGATCGTGGATCAACGGGTCACCATGATGCCGACAGTACCTCCAGCCCTGAATGCACTCTGTCAGGCCGCCGAGCAAGGTCAATTTCCTAGTAAGCATTGCCTGCGTTGGGTGAAGTCCGGAGCCGCTCCGCTTCCCTCCGGACTTGCACGCCGCTTTACGTCTTTGACTGATGTTCTGGTCTGCCAGGGATACGGAATGACCGAAGCATCTCCAGTTACGCATGTGGGTTATCTCGAACCCGAACTCTATCGTCCCGAATCGATTGGTCAGCCGCTGGTCCAGACTGAATGTCGTGTGATGGATGAAGCGGGAAACGAAGCGGCTCGCGGCGAACCGGGGGAACTGGTCATGCGCGGGCCTCAGTTCATGCTGGGCTATTGGAAAGAACCGGAAGCGAATGCGGAGGCATTGCGCGAGGGCTGGTATTGGTCGGGGGACATCGTCAGTCGCGACGAAAGGGATTTTTATTACGTCCTCGACCGGCGCAAGGAGATGATCAAGTACAAAGGATTTCCCGTCGCACCCGCGGAAGTGGAAGCGCTGCTGCTGGAGCATCCTGCGGTCCGAGACTGTGGCGTGGTGGCGCGCGCCGACGCCTGCACAGGAGAGATTCCGGTCGCGTTCGTGGTGCTGCGCGAAGCTTTCATCGAATGCAAGAAATTGGAAGAAGAGCTCTGCGAGTTCGTAGCCCAGCGCCTGACTCCCTACAAGCAGCCGCGAGAAATTCGATTTGTGGACGCGGTCCCTCGTACTGCGTCAGGAAAAATCCTGCGGCGAGAGCTGAAAAAAGTTCTGACTTAAAAAGCGGGGATGAGAAGTCTGAGTCTCTCGTCCAACCCTTGCGCCCATCACACAAAGCTGTGGTAAACTTCGTGACCATCCATGCTTTGCGTTTTGCTTCAAGCCGCAGGTGTGCGAATCCAACGACCCTTGGAGGTCTGGTAGATGGGCCTCGCTCTTCTGGCGATTATCTGGCTGATCACCTTTGTTAGCTCTTACTTTTTCGCGGCAAAAACCTGGTGGTTGCCCCATGGTGCATCGGCGTCGGCGCATTGGATTGATCACCAATTTGCCCTGACTTACCTGCTGATGGGAATTGTTTTTGTCGCCGCCCAAGGAGCGTTGGGACTATTTGTGTGGCAATACCGCGACCGAGGCGTGGCGGCAAGAAAATCAGATTATTCCCACGGCAACATCAAGTTGGAACTGCTGTGGACGGTGCTTACCGCCGTCCTGTTCGTGGGATTGAATCTTATGGGCAGTCCGATCTGGGCGGCGGAGCGCTTCGCACCCGCCAAGCCAGGATCGATTCCCGTGGAAGTAACCGGCATGCAATTTGCCTGGTACTTTCGCTACGCGGGTGCCGACGGCAAGTTTGGCGCCACGGATCCAAAGTTGATGGATCCTTCCGCCGGCAGCGAGGCGGCCATCGGTCTCGATACTTCCGACGCTGCTGCAAAAGATGACGTTGTAACCGGCACCATGTATCTGCCGGTCAATCGCGAGGTCGACCTTACTCTCCGCGCTGTCGATGTCATCCATAGCTTCTTTCTTCCTTCGATGCGATTCAAGCAGGACGCCGTTCCCGGACTCGCGATCCACATGCATTTCACTCCTACGGAAGTTGGCGATTACGAGATTGCCTGCGCCGAGCTTTGCGGCCTCGGCCATTACAAAATGCACGGCATGCTGAAGGTGGTGAGCCAGGCGGATTTTGATTCCTGGCTGACCGCACGAGAGGCGGAGAAACAATAAATGGTTGCCCAGGACGCTCACGCACACGCGGCCCCTCAAGGCTTCATTCGCAAATATGTTTTTAGCCTGGATCACAAAGTGATCGGGCTCCAATATTACTTCCTCGCATTGGCGGCGGTGTTCGTCGGCATGTTTCTTTCTTTGCTGATGCGCATCCACCTAATCTGGCCGACTGCGATTTTGCCTTTGATAGGCCACATCCAGCCGGAAACATACCTCAGCCTGCTTACCATGCACGGCACCATCATGGTGTTCTTTGTGCTGACGACGGCGCCGCAGAGCGGTTTCGGCAACTACTTCCTGCCTATCCAGATCGGCGCGCCTGACATGGCATTCCCTGTCCTGAACATGCTTTCGTTCTGGACAACATTTGTAGCCTTCGTAGTCATGCTTGCGGCGTTTTTTGTGACCGGAGGCGCGCCGCTACATGGCTGGACCGGTTATGCTCCCCTCAGTGCTCTGCCAAGCGCCGGACCAGGCGAACAGCTAGGCGCGGATCTGTGGATCACCAGCATCGCAATTTTCTGCATTGCCTCGCTGATGGGCGCGTTGAATTTCATCACCACGACTTTGGATCTACGGGCCAAGGGCATGACGATGATGCGCATGCCGCTGACGTGCTGGTCATGGTTCATCACTGCGATTCTAGGATTGTTGGCCTTCGGCGTTCTGCTTTCTGCCGGCATCCTGTTGCTGCTGGATCGCAATCTCGGAACCAGCTTTTATGTTCCGCTAGTGGTGGTAAATGGTCAGATCATGGGACACAAAGGCGGCTCGCCGCTGTTATGGCAGCATCTGTTCTGGTTCTTCGGACATCCCGAGGTGTACATCGCCATTCTGCCCGGCATGGGCGTGGCATCGCAGTTGGTCTCGACCTTCTCGCGCAAACCCATCTTCGGTTACAAGGCGATGGCGTATGCCCTGATGTCGATCGGCATACTGGGCTTCATGGTGTGGGGCCATCACATGTTCATGAGTGGCATGAGCCCGTTCTCAGCTTTTTCGTTCTCGCTCATGACCATGGCAATCGGCGTACCTTCGGCCATCAAGACCTTCAACTGGTTGGGAACGATTCACGGCGGACGCGTACGTTTCCAAACGCCGATGCTGTTTGCTATCGGCTTTGTCTCGCTGTTTGTCTCAGGAGGATTAAGCGGTCCGTTCCTGGCGCAACCAGTTCTGGACATCCCGCTGCATGACACCGCATTCGTGGTCGGACACTTTCATCTGATTATGGGCGTCGCCGCGATCTTCGGCATGTTTGCCGGAACCTATTACTGGTTTCCCAAGATGTTTGGGCGCTTAATGAACGAGAGGTGGGGCAGAGTTCACTTCTTTTTCACCCTAATCGGAACATACTGCATCTTCATGCCGATGCACTATCTGGGCATGGCAGGCCAGCCCCGGCGCTACTCCCAGTTCACGGAGCTCGCATATCTTCACAATTTGATCCCGCTGAACAAATTCATCACCTATGCGGCGTTCGTGACCATCGGAGCTCAGCTAATTTTCGTGATCAATCTGTTCTGGAGCCTGAAGAAGGGCGCCAAGGCGAGCGACAATCCCTGGGAAGCCACTACGCTGGAGTGGATCACTGCCACGCCCCCTCCACACGATAATTTTGGCGGCCGCACGCCTGTAGTGAATCACGGACCGTACGAGTACAGCGTGCCCGGAGCGCCGCGAGATTACATTATGCAGACTGATCCCGTGACCGTCTCGACGCACTAAAACAGGTATGGCGACCTTGTCTCCCACGATAACGATCAACGATCCCAAGACCGGCCACGGTGGCGGTGTCGTGCATCCCCCTGTTACCGGCGGAGGTGATGACGGTCGCGGAGGCAACGGTTCTCCCGATTATGGGCAGCGCTTGCGTCGCGCCCGTTTGGGACTATTGGTAGCGCTGGCGCCCATTATCATGCTGTTCGTTTCTTTTACCAGCGCATACATCGTACGGCAGGGCTTGCCGACTCTCGACGAACGCACCGGCACCTATGTTCGTGATTGGATACAGGTGAATCTTCCCACCGCGCTGCTGCTGGTGAATACTTTGTTGTTGATCGTGAGCAGTATCACCATGGAGCTTTCGCGACGGAAAATTACTCGCGAAGTGGCCCTGGCTCCAGTCAAATCGATTCCCGGGGTTTCGGTTGAAGAAGGAAGAGGCTTTCCCTGGCTGGCTAGCACGGTTGTGCTGGGCGTGGGTTTTCTCATAGGGCAATGGATGGCGTGGCGCGAACTCGCCGCCCGAGGATTCTTTCTGGCCACCAGTCCGAGTAGCTCGTTTGTTTACTTGCTGACCGGCACGCACGCTATTCACCTTGCCGGTGGAGTGTTGGCATTGTTGTATGCAGGCGTCATTTCTTTGACGAACAAGCCGGTAGAAGTTCGGCGGATCGTGGTGGATATCACCGCGTGGTACTGGCACTTCATGGCGCTGCTTTGGATTTATATCTTTGCGCTTTTAGAGTTTGCTAGGTAAAGGCCAAGGAAAGTACTCGATCGAGGAGAACGAAACCATGTCTGACGTTGCGGTGCAGCACGGGATCGCGGGCGCTTACGAACCTTCCCTGTTTGGCACCTATTCGAAAAAGATTGGGATGTGGCTGTTTCTGCTCTCCGATACTCTTACCTTCGGAGCGCTGCTGTTTGCCTACAGCTACGGACGAATCTCGACTCCTGGCTGGCCCACACCGTTCGGCAAGGAGAGCATCACCAACGCAACCATCATGACGGCCTGCCTGCTCTCCAGTTCTTTGACCATGGTGCTGGGGGTGCTGGCAGCGCGGCGCGGTGACCGCAGTTGGACCCGCAACTGGATTCTGGCTACCATGTTTTTCGGCGCAGCTTTCATCATGCTGCACGCCAAGGAATGGACCAACCTCATTCACGAAGGCATGACGCCGTTCACTAATCCGTGGGCGCCGAATGTCCCGCAATTCGGCGGCACTTTCTTTACTCTTACCGGCATGCACATGTTGCACGTCACCATTGGCGTCATTTACCTGGGCGTGATTGCATTGCGGAAGAAGTTCCTGCCAATCCTTCTCGGTATCTGGCTGATCGCGTGGCTGACTATTCCCTCGAATAACGTGTTTCATTACGGAGTTCATACGCTGCTTCTCGGATGCATCGTGGCAGCAGCGACTCTGTTCCTTAAGCCCAAGGATTACGATTCTCACGATGTCGAAGTAGCCGGACTTTACTGGCACTTCGTCGATCTAGTCTGGATGTTCATCTTTCCGTTGGTGTATTTGATGTCCACCAAAGTGGTGTAGCGGTTGTTTGGCGTAACAGGAGAAGATTTCACGATGCACAACGTCGCCACAACTCATGACGAAGGCAAGGGACAATACTTCTGGGTATGGGGAGCGCTGCTCATCCTGACCGCGGTGGAAGTCGTGCTGGCCTACCGCCAGGTCTTCCAGCCACTCCGCATGCTGGAAGTTTTGATGGTCCTGTCCGTCATCAAGTCCGCGCTGATCATTGGTTATTTCATGCACTTGAAATATGAGAACCCCGCCATGAAGTGGGTGCTGATGATCGCCGTGGTAACCTGTTTGTGTTTGATGTTTATCTTCTTTCCCGACGCGTTACGCATCGTGCATTTGGGAGTGAGATGAAGCTTCGCCTGGCTATGATCGTGTTTTTGGTCGTGCTCTGGGCCGGTCCTGCGTTCGGGCAGGGGTGCGCCATGTGCTACAGCAATGCGAGCGGTACCACCAAAGAAGGACAGCGCGCCATCAGCCGCGGCGTGGTGGTATTGCTGGTGCCTCCAGTCGGATTTATGACCTTGGGCGTGGGCATGGCGCTTCGCTACGGCAAGAGGCGGGATGAAGAGCAGGACTCAGCGGACGATTAAGTGATATTGACAGCAGTATCGTCGTACTTGATATTGAAAGCGCACCATGACAGTGATTTACGGGCTCCGAGCGATCGGGGCCCTTTGCTTTGCACAATTAAATCTACTGTTTGTGGTTGCCGCCAACTTCACTGCTTGAGCGGGTCATCCAGCCACCCTATAATAGAAAGATTCCGTAGCCCTCCCAAAGCTCTAAGAGGACCACTCCGTGTGGAGTGTCCCTCCTAACGGCGGGGTCCGGCGACGGCATTCCCTTACTGATGTCTACGGAAACCATTGTTGTTCGCGGGGCGCGGGTTCATAACCTCAAGAATATTGATTTTGAAATCCCGCACAATTCGCTGACCGTTGTCACCGGAGTGTCGGGCTCGGGAAAGTCCTCCCTTGCCTTCGACACCATTTACGCCGAAGGTCAGCGTCGTTACGTCGAATCTCTTTCTGCCTACGCACGTCAGTTTCTCGAGCGCATCGAGAAGCCTGACGCCGATGTGATCGATGGCATTGCTCCGGCTGTCGCGATTCGCCAGAAGAACAGCACTCGTAACCCGCGATCTACAGTTGCGACGGCGACGGAGATTTACGATTATCTGCGATTGCTTTTTGCCCGGGTGGGGCGCACATACTGCAGACAGTGCGGTACCGAAGTCAAGAAAGATACTGTGGATGAAGTTGCCGAAGCGATCCTAAGTCTCGGTGAGGGGACGCGACTGCAGGTATTTTTCCTGGTCGACACACAAGAACCAATCCCGACCGACGACGCTAAGGGGAAGTCTTGCACAAAAAAGCCGACTGCTCGTAGCACAGGTGTGCAACGATCGGCGCGAGCGCGAGCCGCAAGTCAGGATGCTATCCCTGATTTGCTTAAGACCCGCCTTTTCGAGTTGCGGAAGCGCGGTTTCAATCGTCTGTATCAGAACGGCCAAATTTTTGAGTTTTCCACGCCCGAATCGTTGCTGGATATTAACTTTGGCGAACCGATTTTTGTGCTGGTCGATCGGCTCACGGTTTCAGCGGAGGCTCGTGCGCGAATTGTCGATGCCGTTGAAATCAGTTATCGCCAGGCAGGCGAGGTCATGGTCGAGATCGTTCCCGGCGACAAGCAACTCGCCCAGCAATTGCGATTTTCACAACGATTCGAATGCAAAGTTTGCAATATTCGTTATGAGGAGCCGGAGCCCCGGCTGTTCTCTTTTAACAATCCATATGGTGCGTGTCCGCGATGCCAGGGATTCGGCAACACCATCGACTTCGATCTCGAACTGGTAATCCCGGATATCTCGAAGACGCTCAATGAAGGCGCGATCGAACCCTGGACCAAACCTAAATATCGCACTCTGTTCACTGAACTGAAGCGGTTTGCCAAACAAGCGGGGATTCCCTTGGATCAACCCTGGGTTGAGCTTGAGGCCGAGCAGCAGCGGGTAATTGTTGAGGGGGAAGGCCGCTTTCCGGGCATACGCGGTTTCTTCAACCACCTTGAGCGCAAAAAATACAAACTGCACGTGCGAGTATTCCTAAGTCGCTATCGTGGGTATTCGGTCTGTTCAGATTGTCAGGGACTTCGGCTGCGACGGGAAGCCAATCAGGTCAGGATTGGTGGCAAGAATATTTGCCAAGTTTGCGGCATGACCGTCGAACAGGCCTCGAACTTTTTTGGGCAGGTGGAGTTGAAAGAGCAAGAGGCTGGGATTGCCGAGAAATTACTGGAAGAAATCCAGGAGCGCCTGCGGTTCTTGAATGATGTAGGCCTGGAATATCTCACGCTGCATCGCCTGTCCTCGACGTTATCCGGCGGCGAGGCACAGCGCATCCAACTGGCTACGTCTTTGGGTTCCCGTCTGGTAGGAACGCTCTACGTGTTAGACGAGCCGTCCATTGGACTTCATAGCCGTGACACTCATCGCTTGATTAAGATTTTGCACGACCTGCGCGATCTGGGAAACACGATCCTGGTGGTCGAGCACGATCCTGATGTCATGAGGGCCGCCGACCGTATTCTGGATTTGGGACCTGGGGCCGGGGAAAATGGCGGCAAGGTCATCGGCGCCGGAACCTACGCCGAGATTCAGAAGATGCCTGGTTCACTCACCGGTCGTTATCTTTCTCACGACCTCCGCATTCAGTTGCCGACAGCGCGTCGCAAGCCCGGTCCGCAGCAAATCAAGATTTATGGGGCGCGTGCACATAATCTAAAAGAACTCGACCTCACGATCCCGCTGGGGATGATTGTGGCCATAACCGGCGTTTCCGGTTCAGGCAAATCAACCTTGTTGCATGATGTGCTTTACCAGGCATTGGCTGCGGCAAAGAAACAGACCAATGGCGTTCCTCCCGGCTCGCCAAACTGGGAACGCCTGGAGGGCGCAGAGTTTATCAACGAAGTCGTGCTGGTCGATCAGTCCCCTATAGGCCGCACTCCGCGCTCCAACCCGGTAACTTACATCAAGGCCTTCGACGGTATTCGTGATTTGTTTGCTTCCCTTCCCGAAGCGCAGAAACGCGGATTCACCGCTGGACACTTCTCCTTCAATATTCCTGGCGGTCGTTGCGAAACTTGCCAGGGAGACGGCACGGTTACCGTCGAAATGCAGTTTCTAGCCGACGTCGAACTGATCTGCGAGGAGTGCAAAGGCACGCGTTTCAAGCCGCAAGTACTGGAAGTTCGTTATCGCGGAAAGAACATCCACGAAGTATTGAACCTCACGGTGAAAGAAGCGTTGCAGTTTTTCGCCAACGCACCGAAAGTGGCTGAGAAGTTACGGGTACTTGAGGAGGTTGGATTGGGCTACCTGCGACTCGGCCAGTCTGCGACCACGCTCTCTGGGGGTGAGGCTCAGCGCATGAAACTGGCCGCACATCTGCAACCGGCATCACGCGAGTTGCGGCGGCTTGCGGATCCCACAGAAAGTCGCCGGCGGAATCGTATTCTCTATATCTTTGACGAGCCTACTACGGGGCTTCATTTCGATGATGTCAGCAAACTACTGTCCGCCTTTCGCCGTCTAATTGATGCAGGGGGCTCGATCCTGGTCATCGAGCATAATCTGGAAGTTATCAAAACCGCAGATTGGGTAATTGATCTTGGGCCCGAAGGCGGAGATCGCGGCGGCTACGTTTTAGGATCAGGTCCACCGGAAGCTATCGCGAAGCTGCCAAATTCATACACCGGGAAGTTTCTGGCGCGAGTCTTGAATGGAAACGGATCGCGTTCCAATGGGCGTAAATAGAGGCCTATCAATTGTCGCCGTGCTCGCGTTAACCGTGCTCAGCGGGCATCTTTCTGCGCAATCCACAAAGAAAACCGTCCGTCATCCCAAAGTGGTGGAGGCGGATCCCTCTGCCCTACTCACGCAGGCTGAAACTGCTATAGAGAAAAAAGATTACGCCAGCGCAGAGCCTCTGCTAAAGAAAGTGACCGCGAGAGACCCCACTAACTATCTCGCCTGGTTCGATCTGGGTTTTGTCTACAGCGCCTTGGGCAAGACTGACGATTCCATCGCAGCCTATCGAAAGTCAGTGTCGGCGAAGCCCGACGTCTTCGAGTCCAATCTCAATCTCGGGTTGATGCTGGCCAAGACCGGACAGCCAGATGCGGAACAATTTCTGCGCACAGCGACCAAGCTGAAACCCAGCGCCCATGTTGAGGAAGGGCAGGCACGGGCCTGGCTGTCACTGGGTAAAGTTTTGGAGATGGCCAAGCCTGACGAAGCAATCGAAGCCTACCGTCAGGCGAGTACCCTGCAACCGAAAGATCCAGAGCCTCACCTTTCTGCCGGTGAGTTGCTCGAAAAGCAAGAACGCGTGACCGACGCGGAGCAGGAATACAAGCAAGTTTTGGCGCTCGATCCATCATCTGCAGATGCGCTTGCGGGTCTCGCAAACATCTACATGCGGGCACAGCGTTATGGCGAGGCCGACGATGTTCTGCGCAAACTGCTTGCTGTGCGTTCCAATGACGCCGGCGCGCACATGCAACTCGGACGTATCCTGGCGATAGCGGGCCACAACGAAGATGCGATTACCGAACTTCAGACAGCTTTGAAACTTGCTCCTGATGATGTTGACGTGCGACGCGATTTGGCGGAAGTCTATGTCAGTGCTGACAAATTTGATGAGGCTGAGCAGCAGTACCGGGCACTGTTAACCGTAAAACCAAAGGATGCGGAGTTGCATGCGCGGTTGGGGAAGGCGCTGATGAAACAGCGTAAATTTCCAGAAGCCCAGCAGGAACTGTTGGTGGCAGTGCAATTAAAGTCAGACTTCGGCGATGCCTATGACAACCTCGCCCTGACCGCGAACGAAAACAAGAATTATGAGCTGGCGATTAAAGCTCTTGAAGAGCGAGCCAAATTTATCCCGGAGAATCCGGGCAGCTATTTCTTGCGGGCTACGACTTACGACCACTTGCGTGATTACAAGCGGGCAGCAGAAAATTATCGCAAATTTCTAGAGGTTGCGGAAGGCAAGTTTCCCGATCAGGAGTGGCAGGCCCGTCATCGCTTAATCGCGATTGACCCGAAAAAGTGAAAGCATGCGTTTACGGATCATCATTCTCGCAGTATTTTTTGCCAGTTCGCTGATTGCTTTCGCGCGCAAGCAAGAAACTGTGGCGGAACTGATTGCTCGAGCCGAGTCATCGAAATTGGACGATCGTCCACACCTGTATACGGAAATCGGCCGCCGCCAGGTAAAGGCGGCTGACGAGCTGTACGCCGCAGGCAAGCCGGAGGAAGGTCGCGCCGCGGTGCGCGATGTAGTCCAGTATTCCGACAAGGCGCGGGATGCGGCCACTCAGTCCGGCAAGAAGCTCAAAGACACAGAAATTGCGGTGCGCAAAATGGTGGCTCGCTTGCGCGATATAAAACGCACCTTGCCTTTTGAAGACCAGGGGCCCGTCCAGGACGCGGTGGACCACCTGGAGCAGGTTCGGACCGAACTCTTGTCGCAAATGTTTGGCAAGAAGGAAAACAAATGAATCTTGGCCATGGGGTAATCTGCTGCGGATTAAGCTTACTTCTGCTGCCGATTGCATCCGCCGCACCGCGCCACGACCCGTTGACACCAGCTGAAATTGATCAATTACGCGACACGGCCCAGGAACCGGACCAGCGGTTGAAGTTGTACGTTAAATTTGTCCGCGCCCGCCTGGCTGCTGTGGAACAGGTACGCTCCGATCCCAAGGTCACGGATCGAGGCCAGGAAACCCATGATCGGCTGCAAGATTTTCTCGATCTCTATGACGAGTTAAACGACAACATCGATACATACGCCGACCGGAAAGAGGACCTGCGGAAAGTGTTGAAACCGATAATCGAAGCCGACACTGAATTTGAAGCCAAGCTGCGGGCGCTGAAGAATTCCGGCACGGCGAGCAAGGACGAACAAAGCCACTACGAGTTCCTGCTGACCAATACGATAGATACTATCGACAACAGCGCTCAGGACCACCGCCAATTGCTCAGCGAACAGGAAGAAGCCGCGAAGCACAAAAAGAAAACCAAAGCTGAACCGCAGTGAGCCCTCTTTTAGGGAATGCGATTCATGCTAATCTAGCGACAACGTGAGGGATGGTCTTCTCCAGGTATTTGAAGGAACCTATCGTGAACTGCGCCCCAGAGCGCCTGTCCCCGAGTTCGTAGTTGAATTCTTCGCTTTCGCCAATCTCAACAACACCATCCGTTTGCGTGAGGGAAGATTACTGGTGCGTCTTTCCGATCTGCTGGAGGGCGCGCCTCAATCTGTCCTGGGCGCGATTGCACATATCTTGCTGGCGAAGATGTATCGTCGTCCCATTGAACGAGAGCACGCCAGCCGGTACCGCCGATATGTTTCCAGTCACGACATTACCCAGAAAGCTCACTTGGTGCGGCAAATACGCGGCCGCAAACGCATCGAGTCTGCACGTGGCCACACCTACGATCTCGAGAAAGTTTTCGACGACTTGAACACGCGCTTCTTCTATGGACTCCTGGCCCGGCCGCAAATGACTTGGAGTCGCGATCATGCCCGCAATAGTCTTGGCCACTACGACCCGGCTCATAACGCCATCGTGGTAAGTCGCGTCTTCGACCATCCCGCCGTGCCACGGTGTGCAATCGAATACATCGTGTATCACGAGATGCTGCATTTGAAATATCCCGTGAAGCTGCGAGGCAACCGGCGGTGCGTACATTCGGCGGCGTTTCAGGCGGAAGAAAGACTATTTCCTGGCCTGGAAAATGCCAAACAATTCCTAAAACGGCTGTGATCGTTGCTGCGTGAACGTTGACGTTCGCTGCCTGGAAGACTATCCTAAGTAGTTGAAATTGAAATTCATTTTCAAAATCATTGAGGGCACTTTTTAGATGTTGCAGGCCTTTATCGGTACCTTGCGCGAGGGAGTCGAAGCCGCACTGATTGTCGGTATCACGCTGGCTTATTTGGGCAAAATTGGACGTCCACAGTTGCGCAAATTCGTTTATTTCGCGCTCGCGGCAGCATTTGTAGCCAGCATTGGTGTCGCGATCGTGCTTTCCCGGCTGCAGTGGAACCAGGACATTTTCGAAGGCTGGATCATGTTGGCTGCGGCTTTCTTCGTCGTCACCATGATCATCTTCATGATGAAGACCGGCCGCAAGTTGAAGGGACACATTGAAGGAAAAGTGGGATTACTGGCTGGCGAAAACGCCGGCTTCGGACTCTTTGTTTTCGTTTTTCTGATGGTCCTCCGAGAGGGCGTAGAAACCGTTCTGTATCTTGGCGCAGTTTCGTTGAATACCACCGAACTAATGAGTTTCGTGGGCACGCTGCTGGGTGTGATCGTTGCCATTTTATTTGGTGTGATGTTCCTCAAGGGCAGCCTGCCCATCAATCTGCAAAAGTTCTTCCGAGTAACCACCGTCATTCTCTTCTTCGTGGCCGGGCAACTGATTATCACTGGATTGCACGAGCTTTCCGAGAATGGAGTGCTTCCCTCCTCCAAGCGGGAGATGGCGATTGTCGGTCCCATCGTGGCCAACGATTGGTTTTTTTTCGTAACCATTTTTGCGTTGGCCGCGTTGATGGTGCTGTTTGAAGTCAAGCGCCGCGAGCCGGCCTCCGTGGCAGCATCGGCAGCGGAGCGACGCAAAGCTGCCTGGAGCGTTCGTCGAGAGCGTTTGTGGATGGCTTCGGTGTACGCCAGTTCGTTTCTTTTCATCCTGCTGGTGACGGCGGAATTTATCTATGCTAAAAGCCTGCGCGCTCCCTCGCCTGCAACCGAAGTCACGTTTGTAAATGGACAAGTGGCTATTCCGCTGGCGCAAGTTTCCGGAGGCGACCTGCATCGCTTCTCTGCCCGAGAAAATGGCGTGGACATTCGTTTCTGGCTTTATCAAAAACCAGACGGCAAAATTGCCACGGTATTTGACGCCTGCCAGATCTGCGGAGGAGTTGGCTTCTACAAGGGACCCAACGGTGTGGTTTGCAAGAATTGCGCCGCGCCCATTAATCCGCAGTCGGTGGGTACGGCAGGCGGATGCAATCCCATTCCCCTGAACGCCACCATCAACTCCGACAGCGTCATCATCCAGGAGGCGGACATCGCGGCCGGAGCCCGCGTGTTCCAAAAATAGTCCATGTTTGTGCGCCTGGTGTATGAATCGTTCCGGCGGCAGACGCGCCGAAAGGTCCTAGCCGGAGTCGCCATCACGCTTGGTGTAGGTGTAGCCACAGCCATGATAGGTGTGGCGACCGATATCGGCGACAAGATCAACCGCGAACTGCGCCGCTATGGTGCGAACCTTGTCGTAATTCCGCAAGAAGATACGCTGGACGTAGAAATCGGTGGGCTAAATCTTAAGCCCGCCAGCGACGGCGCTTACCTCGACGAAGCGGGCCTCCCTAAGATCAAGGGAATGTTCTGGCGCAATAACATTGTTGGCTTCGCTCCGATGTTGCCGGTGACTGTTAACGCCGGTGATGACGGGCAGATGACGCTGCTCGGAACATATTTTTCTAAGCAACTCAGCTTTGGCAAAACAGATTTCGTGACTGGTGTACGCAGCACGCATCCGTGGTGGAAGGTGCAAGGTGCATGGCCTAACGATGGTGCCGAAGATGTTTTGTTGGGCGAGCGCCTGGCCTTCCGGCTCAATCGCGGGCCGGGCGATCGAATCGAGATCGCTGGACACCTGCACCGCATATCTGGAATCCTTTCGACCGGCGGTGCGGAAGATGATGAGATCGTCGCACCTCTGGCGTTAGCGCAACAGGTTTTGGGAAGACCGCGCGCCGTGCGTCGCATCTACGTCAGTGCCCTGACCAAGCCCGAAGACGCGTTTGCCCGCCGCGATCCAAAAACCATGAACGCGGCAATGTACGATCGCTGGTATTGCTCTCCCTACGCGCAGTCGATCGCGTATCAACTGCAAGAAGCCATTCCCAACTCTCATGCCGAGCAGATTCGCCAGGTAGCGCAAAACGAAGGCGTCGTTCTCTCCAGCGTGAAGGGATTGATGCTTCTGATAACGCTGGCTGCGTTGTTTGCCTCCGCTCTAGCCGTTTCGGCTGCCATGGCGACGGCCATGTTCGAGCGCCGCGGCGAAGTTGGACTAATGAAAGCTCTGGGAGCGGGCAAAATTTCAGTGGCAGGACTGTTCTTCACGGAAGCCCTGCTGCTCGGCCTGATGGGTGGGTTAGTTGGATTTGCAGGCGGCGCGCTTCTTGCCCGGCTGATTGGCCGGTCGATCTTCGATTCTGAGATCACGATCCAACCCGTGCTGCTTCCGCTAAATCTTGCAATTGCCGTAATCGTGACCTTTGCCGGCAGTGCATTGGCCATCCGTCGTGCTATAGAACTCGATCCTGTGTATGCCTTGCGGGGTGAGGGTTGAGTTCCCTTCCGGCTCAGTCTGCGCCTGATCTGCGCAAGCACCGCACCTCCCGGGGATCGATGTTCTGGCGAATGCTGTTTCGTGCTGCCATACTGCGTCGGGGCCGCGCCGCCTCGGCTCTGCTAGCGATGGTAGTAGCTGCCGCTGTGGT
>Ga0070698_100000217_pt1 | contig 56235 bp, 31 predicted proteins | sample KBSK1502metaG_FD_65477 | JGI IMG/M metagenome (GOLD analysis project Ga0070698, IMG submission 65477) | Corn, switchgrass and miscanthus rhizosphere microbial communities from Kellogg Biological Station, Michigan, USA - KBS K1-50-2 metaG | ecosystem: Host-associated > Plants > Roots >...
GCGTCGATGATGCCCGGCGTCACCCACTTGCCTCGGCCATCGATGACCTTCGCACCAGCCGGTATCGTCACGTTCGTTCCGATCTCGGCGATCTTGCCGTTCCGGATCAGGATCGTGCCGTTCATGATGTTGCCGTGGCTCGCCGTCATGATGTTGGCGTTGGTGATGGCCACGAGGGTGCCGGCGGCCGGTGCCGGCAGCGCAAGGGGATCGAGCGCGCCGGATGGCTGGGCCGCCGGGGTCGCCTGCTGTGCGTTCAGCGATGCCGCGGTCACTGCCAGGGCAAACGCGTGCCGCAAGAAGTTTGTGTGCATCAGTTATTCCTCCCGCATCTGCGGTGGGTTATTCGCGCGTCCACCGCGACCACGACCAGCCGCGGGAACTACATCGTATTGAAGTCCGTCGACGTACACGCTCTCGAGCCGCGCCGTTGCCGCCAACGGCTCACCCTGCACCACGATGAGGTTGGCGATCTTGCCCGCCTCGATGCTGCCCAACTGCGCGTCAACACCCGCCGCCTCGGCGGCGCGGATGGTGAGCGCCTCGAGCGCGACCTGGCGCGGCAGCCCGGCCGCGATGGCCTTCCTCACGTTGTCGAGGAAGACGTTAGGCGCGAGTCCGCCTGACGCGAGCGCGAACTTGATGCCCGCGCTGTTGAGCGCGGCGGCGTTGCCTTCAATGATTTTCGTTGCCGCCGCGGTGCGAGCCGCGGAGTCGGCGGGATTCTGGCGCGTCGAGAACTGGAACTGCCAGCCCGTGGTTTGCGCCGGCGCGGGGAAGTCCACCGTAACGATCGGTGGCCGCGCCGACTTGAGCGCGGTGACCGTCCGGAAGCCTTCGACGGCGCCGACGATGGTCACCTTGATGTTGAACTCCTTCGCCAATGCCAGCGCGCGGAGGATCTCGTTTTCGGCGTTGGCGGCGATGAAGGCCGGCATCTCGCCCTTGACGACCGGGACCAGCGCCTCGAGTTCCGCGTTATGCGCGGTGCGCGGCATGCCTTTCGGGTTGGCCTTGTAGCGGTCCATGACCATGGCGTGGCGCTGGGCGTCGTAGAACGCCTGTCGCTGGTAGGCAATGACGCCCAGCAGGTTGCTCGGGTAGTCGCCGGGCACGGTCTGGTATCCGACGTGCAGCGCCACCGGCGTCTTCACGATCCAGCGGGACGCCGTGTCATCACGCAGTGGCAGCAAAGCCGACAAACCGCGGAACAAGCCGCGGGACGGCGCCACAAGCACCGCGCCGATCCCGTAGTCGCGGGAGCCTCGAGCATCGGTCGGACTCAGACGCAGCTCTTCGGCAATGACACGGTCCGGTTCGAGTCCGACGATACGGACCTCGGTCGTCACCTCAGGCTCCTGCCCAGGTAAGAGAACGGGCGCCGGTGCCCCACCTCCGCGTCCGCCGCGTCCTTCGGCGGCGGGCTGCGGTAAGCCGAGTGATGATGTGAGGTCGATGAAGGCGGGAATGATCGTCTTCCCCGACAGGTCAACCACACTTGCGTCGGCGGGCGGGGTGATCGAAGCGCCAACGGCTTCGATGACGCCATTCCGGATGACAATCGTGCCACGGTCGATCGTGCCCTTGGTAATCGTTTCGATGCGCGCATTGGTCAACGCCCAAACGCCGGTCAGGTTATCGCGCGACTGACTTTGCGCGCCCGCGGCTGCGTGGGTGATGGCCAATGCCGCGACCGGAAGCACCAGGAGATGAAGCGGTGTTCGTCGCATGCAGGAACTCCAACTGGAATGAGGGTCCAACGGGTGGTGCAGCAGGCGAGCATACCAGAGGCGCACTGAGCTAGCAAGCAGTGCGGTCGCCGCTCTCGCGATTAGTACGAACTGCGCGTTCTGAACGCTCGCTTGTGAGCGGCAGGACTTCCGGCCGAGAGTGCTTCAACTTCAGGTTCGAGTCCAAGTCCGTGTCCAAGTCCAAGTCGCGGCAGAGGCGAGTATCGACATTGGTGTGGACAGTACGTCTGCACATCATCCACAATTCAACGTTCGCGCTCTAACGTGCTGTCCTACAGTGTGTTAGCGGCGCACGTCGTCACCGGATTCCAACAATCCAACGTTGTTCCTGGAGCTGGACTTGATCTTGGACTTGGACTTCGCCCCGCTGCATGTTCTTAGGCCGACCTCCTACTCACCTCCGCCCGTCCGTCTTCATGCATTCGCTCCGGTTCGCGCAGTCGAGCGTCCTTGCTTTCGCGTTTGCGGGAGCCCTTCTCCCCGCCGCTTCGCTGGCCCAGTCGCCTTCACCATTTGACCGGCTTCCGTTCCGGTCGATCGGCCCGGCCGTCCACGGTGGCCGACTTCACGACGTCGAGGCGATACCTAACGATGCGGCCACGGTGTACGTGGTCGGCGCCAGCAGCGGCGTGTGGAAGTCGACCAACCGCGGCATCACCTGGGCGTCGATCACCGACGACCTGCCGGTGAGCACCGGTGGCGACATCGCCATCTTCCCGGGCAACCCGAACATCCTCTGGTTAGGCACAGGGGAGCAGAATAACCGCCAGAGCTCGTCGTGGGGCAACGGCATGTATCGCTCTACCGACGCCGGCAAGACGTGGACGCACCTCGGCCTCGACGCCACCGCCAACATCGCGAAGGTGCGCTTGCACCCCGGCGACGCGAACGTCGCGTATGTCGCCGCCGCCGGGAACCTCTGGAAGACCGGTCCCGATCGCGGTGTGTACAAGACGACCGATGCTGGCCGCACGTGGACCAAGTCGCTCTATGTCGATTCGCTCACCGGCGCCACGGATCTCGTGATTGATCCGAGCGATCCAAACACGCTGTATGCGGCGATGTACCAGCACCTCCGCCAGCCGTGGGGATACAACGGTGGTGGACCAGGCAGCGCGATCTACAAGACGACCGACGCCGGGGCCACGTGGCGCAAGCTCACCAACGGGATTCCCGAAGGCGACAAGGGGCGCATCGGCCTGGCGATCGCGCAAACGTACCCGCGCATGTTGCTGGCCACGATCGAACACCCGACCGGCAGTGGCACCTACCGCACCGAAGACGGTGGTGAGACCTGGACGCGCGCCAACACGACCAATCCGCGTCCGATGTACTACAGCAAGATCTACATCGACCCGACCAACGAGCGGCGCGCGTACATCCTGGGCGTCGAAGTGTACCGGAGCGATGACGGCGGACAGAACTTCCGCGTGCTCCCCAACTCACCCGCGTATGACGTTGGCCTCAAGACCGACCATCACGCGTTGTGGATCGATCCGAAAGATCCCAAGTGGTTGTACCTCGCCGGGGACGGCGGCCTGCAGGTGTCGGCCGACATGGGCGACAACTGGAAACGGGTGAACAACTTCGCGATCGGACAGTTTTACGGCATTGGCGCTGACAACCGCGATCCGTACTGGATCTACGGCGGCCTGCAGGACAACCATTCCTTCGCCGGCCCGAGTGCGACGCGCCACTGGTTAGGCATCGTCAACACCGACTGGCGGCAGATCGGGTTCAGCGACGGGGCGGTCCAGCAGCCCGACCCGTTCGTGCCCCGCTGGGTGTATTCGTCGAGCACCGGCATGAACCTGACCCGCGTCGACATCGAGACCGGCGACCGCATGAGCATCAGGCCCGCGCTGGCTCCCGGAGATTCGGGCCAGGTCCGGTTCGACTGGATTTCCCCGATGGTGGCGTCACGCCATACGAAGGGAACGCTGTACGTCGGCGCGAATCGCCTATTCATCTCCAGGGATCACGGTGAGTCGTGGACCTACACGAAAGACCTGACCCGCCAGGTGAACCGCGACACGCTCCGCGTCATGGGCGTCGTGGGAAGTGAGATCCGTATCTCGCGCCACGATGGAGAATCGAACTACAGCGAGCTGACGACGATCAGTGAATCACCCGTAAGTCCGCAGGTGTTGTGGGTCGGTGCCGATGATGGCGCGGTTCAGGTCTCGCGCGATGGTGGCGCCACGTGGACTGACGTCTCCGGGAAGATCACCGGAGTCCCGCCGTTCACGTTCGTCAGCCGCGTGGTGGCGTCCTCGGCGTCCCTTGGAACTGCCTACGTAACGTTCGATGGACATCGGTCGGGCCACTTCGAGCCCTACGTGTTCCGGACGAGCGACTTCGGAAGCACCTGGAACAAGATCACCAACGGCCTCCCGTCGGGAGACGTGGTCCGGACCATTCATGAATATCCGGGCCAATCGGCGGTCGCATTCCTCGGCACCGAGCGCGCGCTGTACCTGACCACCAACTCCGGACAGAACTGGACACGCTTCAAGTCCAACCTGCCCACCGTGCCGACGTACGACATCCTCGTCCATCCACGCACCAAGGACCTCATCCTCGGCACTCACGGCCGCAGCATCTGGATTCTCGATGATGCGTCACCGATTGCGTCATGGTCGTCGTCCATTGCAGCGAAACCCGCCCACCTCTTTACGCCGAGGCCGGCCACGCAGCATCTCTTTTGGGAAGACTTCTCCAACTGGGCACAGGGCGAATATGCGGGCGACAACCCCAAAGACGGCGCGCTCATCTCCTATTCGCTTTCGAAACCGGTGGCCAGCGTGACCCTCACGATCACGTCGGCCACCGGCCGCACGGTGCGCACGCTGGAGGGTCCGGGTGAAGCCGGCGCCATTCATCGCGTGAACTGGGACCTGCGCCACACAGTGCTCTCGGCCACCGGCCTGACGATGCCTAACGTTGCCGACGCCGCCGGTGGCCGCGGGGGCAGGGGCGGCCGTGGTGGTCGCGGCGGTGGAGGTGGAGGCGGGGGTGGTGGCGGCGACGAGGGAGGGGCTGGTGGACGGGGCGATCCGTATCCCTATGCGGTGCCGCGCAGCCTCGGTGCCCGTGGCGCGTTCGTGGCGCCCGGCTCGTACACCGTGACACTGCAGGCGGGAGACGCCCGCGCGACCGAGACCATCAGGGTGGTGGCCGATCCGCTGCTGCCGCTGACGGTTGCCCAGCACAAGGAGCGCGAGGGATTCCAGTTGGAACTGGCGGATATGCTGGGCGAGATCGTCACAATGTCGCAGGAACTGGCCACGAAGCGGCGCGATCTTACCGCCAGCCGGGACGCCGCGGCGGCCGGTTCGGCGGCGCGCCAGGCCGCCGACACGAGTCTCGCGCGCCTAACGAACGTCGAACGGTCGTTCGTGTCGGGCGTCGGTATGGCGCAGGGACGGATTACGCAACTGTACGGCTCCTTCAACGGAGGGGGCGCGCAGCAGGGGTCGCTGTACCCGCCAACAGCTCCCATGAAGGCGCAGGCTCGGGAAATCCGGGGGGTCATCGACCGGCTAAAGCGTGAAATGGCCGTCGTTTCACGGTGATAGCCCTGCGGTTAGTCACTGAACAGCACGGCTGGACGGCGAGCTTCGTGCAGAAGACTCCCTTTCGTGTCAGTGTGAAGCACATTTCGAGTGTCGCACCCTTGTCGGGGCGGCACTCCGTACGTCCCACCCCATTCCCTTGGAGGACCGAAGATGACCCTGAATGGTCGTTCGTTCACCCCCGCATCCGTCACGCGACCGCAGGCAACTGCGCCCGCGTATTCGGAAGCACGCGTGCCACTGGTCCTTGCCGGTCGTGATGATCGACCGACCGCGGGAGCGCCAGTTGCCCAACCGGCGAGAGCCGCATCATCGACGCAGTCATCGCCGTACCTGGACCGCATCGTCGTTCGTTCCCGGAGCCGCATCCTGTTCCTCGATGTGGCCGAGGTGACCTGGCTGGAAGCGTTCGGCAACTACGTGCGCTTTCACACCCCGGTTGAAGTGTACACGGTGCGTGGCACGCTCACGTCGTTCGAGAAGGAGCTCGATCCCGCTCGGTTCGTTCGCATCCACCGCTCGATGATCGTGAACCGTGACGTGATCCGTGAGCTGCACTCGCGGCGCACGGGCGACTTCACGCTCGTCACGCAGGGCGGCGAACAACTGACGCTTTCGCGCAATTTCCGCTCGAAAGTGCCGGAACTGCGGCGCAGGCTGGCGTCGTAGGCACGAGAGGTGTTGAAGAGCCCCCGGTAACCACCGGGGGCTCTTCGTTTATCGAGCCTGCGACGGGTCTCGCTGCCGGCGAAGCCCCAGAAAACCTTTTCACGCGGAGGCGCGGAGAATGCGGAGGCGCGGAGGAAGCACTTGTACAAAAGAACTTCCGGTTTTGTGACTTCGTAAAAGCAGTATCTCCGCGCCTCCGCTGCCTCCGCGCTTCCGCGTGAAAAGGTTTTATCCGAGTCTGCGAATCAGGGATAGACCAGCTAATAGCTCCGAGCCACAGATTCCGCGCTCGCGTCGCGCGCACAGTGGCGTACCTTATCACGCATGGAGCAGATACCAGTCCTGCGGGACTTAGTCGTCCTCGTCGCCATCGCGATCCCCGCGGTATTGCTGGCTCACCGGCTCAAGATCCCGACGCTGGTCGGGTTCCTGTTCACCGGAATCGTGATCGGGCCGCATGCGCTGGGCTTCGTCCGGGACGTGCACTCGGTGACCCAGATGGCCGAAATCGGGTCGGTGCTGCTGCTCTTTGCCGTTGGCCTGGAGCTGTCGCTATCGCGCATCGTCAAGATGGGCCGGTACGTGATCCAGGGCGGCATGATCCAGATGTTCGGTACGATCGGGATCGTCGCCGCGGTCGCAATCGTGGCCGGACTGGACTTCAACCACGCGATCTTGTGGGGCGCACTCGTCGCGTTGTCGTCAACGGCGATCATCCTCAAGATCTACGCCGATCGCGGTGAGCTCGACTCCGCGCATGGTCGCGTCGTCGTGGCGATCCTCCTGTTCCAGGACCTCTGTGTCGTACCGCTCATGGTCCTCCTGCCGATCCTGGCCGGGACGCAGCAGGGTCCGTCGGCGCTGATCCGTGCGGTGATCGTGACGGCAGTCGTCACCGGTGGACTCGTACTCGCCGGGCGATTCATCGTGCCGCGTTTCCTGGCCAGCGTCACCAGGCTCCGCAATCCGGAGATCTTCACGTTATGCGTGCTGGCCATCGGACTGGGCGCGGCGTTCCTCACGTCGCGGTTCGGTCTCTCACTGGCGCTGGGCGCATTCCTCGCGGGGCTCGTTGTCTCGGAATCGGAATATGGACTCCAGGCGTTGTCGGACGTGCTCCCGTTCCGCGACGCCTTCAGTGGCATCTTCTTCACGTCGATCGGGATGCTGCTGAACATCCAGTTCTTCTTCCAGAACGCGCTGCTCGTGCTGGCGGTCGCGGCGGGCGTGATCATCCTGAAGACGGCGAGCGGTTACGCGGTCGTGCGGTTCGTGCGGCGGTCAGAGCGCGCCGGCATCGTGGCCGGCCTCGGACTGGCGCAGGTGGGAGAGTTCTCGTTCGTGCTGGCCAGCGTGGCGGCGACGCTGGGGCTGCTGGTGGGCGCCCAATACCAGGTGTTCCTTGGTGCGGCGATCATCACGATGTTGTGCGCGCCCTTCCTTGTGAACGCGGCTTCGCACATCGCGGATTGGATCCTGCGGCATCGGACGTCACGGACAATGGAATTCGCGACCCGCGAAGTGCGCGCGGCACGCCCCCTGACGGACCACGTGATCATCGTCGGCTACGGCTTGAATGGAAAAAACCTCGCCCGCGCGTTGCGCAGCGCGGGGATTGCCTACGCGGTCATGGACTCGAACGGGCAGAAGGTCCGCGACGCGAAGCTGGACCGGGAACCGATTTTTTTCGGCGACGGCACGCGCGGTGAGGTTCTCGAGCGAATCGGCGTCCAGCGGGCGCGGATGCTGGTGTTCGCGATCGCCTCGCATCAGGACGAAAAGCGCGGCATCGTCGTGGCGCGCCACCTGAATCCCAAGGTGCACATCGTCGCCCGCACGCGGTATGTGAAGGACATGGAAGAGCTGTACGCGTTAGGCGCCAATGAAGTCGTGCCGGAGGAGTTCGAGACGTCGCTGGAGATCTTCGCCCGCGTCCTCCGTCGCTACGGCGTCAGCGAAGGCCGGATTCGCGAGCAGGCCGAGGAGGCGCGCGGGGACCATTACGAGCTGCTACGACAGCGCGGCACGAACCTCACCCGCGTCGATGGCTTCCTGTCCCCCATAGCCGCCCGCGTCGAAATGGAAACGGTGAGCGTGCGGCGTGGCTCCCAGGCCGACGGGCGGTCGCTGACCGACCTCAACGCCCTCTGTGCCGGTGCGCGCGTGGCGGCGGTGATCCGACAGGGTCAGGTGCGGTACGATCTCGACGCGTCCTCGTCGCTCGCGGTTGGCGATACCGTCGTCCTGATCGGCAGCGCGGATTCCATTTCGTCGGCGCTCAACGTCTTCCGCGAAGACGCCGTCCGGACGACGGGCGAAACGGCCGTTATCGGAGATTAGGATCGGGGTCTGACCCCGATCCGGAGCGTTCCGTCCCCGGCAGCGTCGGCTCGACTGCCAACCCTTCCCCGGGATACCGTGTCCCTGCTATATCGAGACTCGATATAGTCCATCACGGATGGCACGTCCATGTCGCCTCGCAGAAGTCCGGAATCGTTCCTGCCGCTCCCGGTTTCCGAGTTCGAAATCCTGCTCGCGCTCGCCGACGGGGAACGGCACGGCTATTCCATCATGACCGAAGTTGGCGAGCGAACCGGTGGCGCCGTTCGCCTCGGTCCGGGCACGCTGTACGGATCGGTAAAGCGGATGCTCGCCAGCGGATTGATCGATGAACACACGCCCAAGCGGCGCGGAGCCGATGACGACGAACGGCGCCGCTACTACCGCCTGACGAGTCTTGGGCGCGCCGTAGCGACCGCCGAGGCCGCGCGACTGGAGGAGCTCGTCAACCAGGCACGCCGCAAGCGACTGCTCGGCAGGCTGGAGACGGCATGAAACCGGGTGCCGCCGTGCCGCGCTGGTTCCGGATTCTCATCGCGCTCCATCCGCGAGAGTTCCGTGAGCGCTTCGGCGCCGAAATGTCCGACGCCGTCGCTGCCATGCTCTCGCACTCGCGCGAACACCGGAGTCGCGTTGCCGACTGGTGGTTCCTGACCAGGGACCTGGTCGCGTCGGCCGCCCGAGAACGCGCCGCGACGTCCGCCAGGCCGGCAGTAGCGGACACCGATAGTCACCTTCTGAACGGTGGAGCTCGAATGAGCAACCTGCTGCAGGACATCCGTTTTGCGATACGATCGCTGTCCCGCGTACCGGGATTCAGCCTGACGGTCATCGTGTCGCTCGCTCTTGGCATTGGCGCGAACACGCTCGTCTACAGCCTTGTCGACGGCCTGGTGCTGCGCCCGTTCCCGTTCCCGGACGCCAACCGGCTGGTCGCCGTCGGGGTTCGTTATGCGGATGACGACAGACGCAGCTTCATCGAGTCGCTGTCGCCCGCCGAGTTCGAGGACATCCGCGGCACGAGCCGGACGCTGGATCGGTTCTTCGCGTTCGACCTCGGGAACCGGAACATCTCGGGGGGCGACCAGCCCGAACGCGTGTTCACGGCGTTCCTGTGGGGCGACCCGTTTGCAACGATCGGGCTTCGCCCACATCTCGGTCGTGGATTCACGATGACCGAAACGACGACTAACGAATCGAGCCCGGCCATCCTCAGCCATCGCGTCTGGGTATCGAGGTTCGGGGCTGATTCGAGCATCATCGGGAAGGCGATACAGGTGAACGGTGTTCCGCGCAGCGTCGTCGGCATCATGCCGCCGTCGCTGCTCCTCATGGGGACGGATCTGTGGTTACCGATGGCGGTTTCACCGGGCGTGATTCCTCGTCAGGCGCGCCAGTACGCGATCCTCGCCCGCATGCGCGACGGTGTAGGAATGACCGAGGTGCAGACAGACCTGGCGACCGTCGCCAGCACCGTGGCTCGGACCTGGGAGGGACAACACCCGGAATACAAGCAATGGTCACTGGCCGCTGCACCGTGGGCCGAGGTGATCTCCGCGCCGCTGCGGCCGATGTCACTCGTCATGCTGGCTACGGTGGCGTTTGTGCTGTTGCTGGCCTGCGCGAACATCGCGAGCCTGATGCTGGCGCGGGCGTCGGTGCGCCAGCGGGAATTGTCGGTCCGCGCCGCGTTAGGTGCACGCACGCCGCGGCTGGCACGGCAGCTGATGACCGAATCACTCTTGCTGTCGGTGTTTGGTGGCGCCCTCGGCGTCTTCATCGCGACCGTCCTCATCGGACCGTCGGCGGGGTTGTTTCCCGACCGCGTGGCCGCGCTCGGGCTCGCGCCGGCATTGAGTCCACCGGTCTTGCTGGCCACGCTGGGGATCACGGTCCTGGTTGGACTCATTACGAGCGTGGCGCCGGTCGCACAGCTCGCGAGGCAACGCGGTCTGCCAGGCCTGGCCGCGGCAGGCAGGATCAAGGGAGGAGGGCGAGGCGATCGGCGGGTTCGTCAGGCGTTCACGATCGCGCAGGTGGCGTTTGCGCTGGTCCTCGTCAGCGGCGCGACGGTGATGTTGCGCAGCATGAACCGGCTGGGCGACATCGATCCCGGCATCGAGACGGATCGACTGTTGACCATGCGGTTGTCGCTCCCGCTCGAGCGCTACAAGCGCGCCGACATCGGTCCATTCTTCGAGTCGTTGTCCGCACGACTGGCCGCCATCCCCGGCGTCACGAGTGCAGCGGCGGCAACGCAGTTTGCGCCGGGCAACGCCTTCGATGCCGCCGTAACGACTGAAGGCGCCGACGCGTCGAACGCGGCCAATCGCATGGCGGACGTGACCAATGCTACCGAACGGTTCATCGAGACCATGGGCCTGCAACTGCTCTCGGGCAGGACGTTCACGACGACGGATGCCGCAGGCACACCACGCGTCGCGATCCTGAACGCGAACGCGGTGCGGCGTTTCCTCGGTGATGGAAACGCGCTTGGGCGTCGCGTGGGTCTCATGGTGGAGAAGGACACGGTGTGGCACGAGGTGATTGGCGTGGTCTCGGATGCGCGGAACCACGGACTCGACGTGCCCACGGCGCCGGAGGTGTTCGTGCCGGTGAGGCAGCAGGCGGTTGCGTGGAACAACCAACTCTTTCTGCTGGTGCGAACGCGGAGCAACCCACTCGCCATGTTGCCGGCGATTCGCGAGGGCATCCGGTCGGTCGACGCGCTACAGCCGGTGTACAACATCCGTACGGTGCGCACGGCCTTTGCCCAGAGCATCGCCCCGCGGCGGGCTGCGTCGATCCTGCTGGCGGCGTTCGCGGGGATCGCGCTGCTGCTGGCCGCCGTCGGCATTTACGGAATCCTGAGCTACCTCGTGAGCGCGCGGACGCACGAAATCGGCGTTCGCATGGCACTGGGCGCGAATGAGCGATCGGTGATCGGGCTCGTCCTGCGCGAAACGGCCTGGCTGCTCGGGATCGGGTGCGCGGTAGGCGCGGCGGGCGTCATCGCTATGCGGGGTGTCATCTCCGGCATCGCGTTTGAAGTTCAGCCGACCGAGCCGGTGACCGCCGTGTTGACGCTGGCCGCCCTTGGGGGGACAGCACTTGTCGCAGGACTGGTACCTGCGCGGCGGGCCGTGCGAGTGCCGCCAGTGGAGGCACTGCGTAGCGACTAAGTCGAGGGAGTATCATTCGGGTGCGTGCGCAACATCTCGCGGACCCAGATGATCCGGATCACCACCGGCTTGCGTCACATGCTGGTGGGTGCGTTCTGGTTCAGTGTGATGAGCGTGCTGGTGAAGATCGCGGGCCGGCGATTGCCGAGCATGGAGATCGTGTTCTTCCGTGGCCTGCTGACGCTCGCACTCAGCTACGCGATGGTGAAGCGCGCGAGAATCGAGCCGGTGCTTGGCGTGAATCGGCGCTTGCTCCTGCAGCGAGGCATCCTCGGCGCGGCGGCGCTGGCGTGTTTTCTCTTCTCGCTCACGCACCTGCCGCTCGCCGAGTCGACGCTCATCCAGTACATGAATCCCGTGTTCGCGATTCTCGTCGCGCACTGGTGGTTCGGCGAACGGATGGGTCGTGCGGAATGGATCGCGCTGGTCGCGTCGGTGACCGGCGTGTTGTTGATCACGAGGCCGGCATTTCTCTTTGGTGGTGCGGCGTCAAGCATCGACCCCTGGCACGCGTTGATTGCGCTCGGAGGCGCGGCGTTCAGCGGGTCCGCGTACGCGACGATCCGGCAGATGCCGAAGGAGCGTCCGGAAGTCGTCGTGCTCTACCTGCCGCTGATGTCGGTGCCGATGTCGTTGCCGTTCATCGCCACGAACTGGCACGCTCCGACGTGGGAAGAATGGCTCCTGCTGATCGGCATCGGCCTCGCGACGCAAATGGCGCAGACGTCGATGACGCGCGGCCTGCAGATCGAGAAGACAGCCCGAGCGACGATGGTCGGCTACGTGCAGATCATCTTCGCGGGGGCGTGGGGAGCGCTCCTGTTCAAGGAGGCGATCACATTATGGACGATATTTGGCGCCGCCATCGTTCTGGCTGGCATGTTGTCGCTGGTGGTGGTGCGTCGAGAGGCGGTGGCGATTGACGAATAGTCCTTGGACTGGTTCAGGGTACAACCCGTCCATCCCACTCGCGACCGAGCCTCACGAGAAGTCCAGCGTACATCTCGATCCCGTCCCAGAGATTGCCGAGTCGCAGGTTTTCGTTGGCGGCGTGCTGGTTGTTGTCGTAGTTGGCCAGCGGCAGCGTGACCACTGGGGCGCCGAGGACTTCGGTGAACAGGTAGCCCGGCCCGCTGCCGCCTAACGTCGGAACCGCCAGCGGAGGAGTGGGGGCGCCGTCACCCAAAGCGGCAAGCAGCGCTTTCGCGAAATCCCCGTCCATGGCGGCGCGCTGGGCCGGATATCCCGACTCCCATTCGAGACGGGCGATCCTGGGGTAACGCGCTCGCGTTGCCGAATCGGGAGCGTCGTGAACGATGTGATAGCCCTGCGCAGCGATGTGGCGCTCGACCACGTCGCGGATATGGTCCGAACGCTGAACCGGCACGAGGCGGATGTCGAACGATGCGAATGCCTCGGTGGAGATGACATTGGCTCCGGTTTCCTGGACTCCGCCGACGCGAATCCCCCGAACGTTCAGTGCGGGCACCATGATCCGCTCGGCCAGCATCGCGTTGTCGGCCTCGGTGCGCGACAGACCGAGTGACGCACGAAGCGTCGAGTCGACCGGTGGAAGCGAGGCGAGCGCGGCGCGCTCAGCAGTCGTGATCGGTCGAACGTCATCGTAAAATCCGGCCATCTTCACGCGACCGTCATCGTCGCGCATTGACGAGATGAGGTTGGCGATGAGCGCGCCCGGATTCGGCGCCCAGTTGCCGTAATGCCCGCTGTGCAGTGGACGCGTTGGACCATAGACGGTGAGCTCGAGCCCAACGACGCCGCGCAGGCCGAACACCGCCTGCAGCCGGCCGCTTTGATGCACCGGTCCATCGCAGAAGAGCCACGCGTCCGCGCGCAGGAGGTCGCGGTATTTCTCGAGGATTGCCTTGAGGTGCGCCGACCCGGCTTCTTCTTCGCCTTCGAAGAAGAATTTCACGTTGACTGACGGCGTCAGGTTGGCTGCGCGCATGGCGTCGAGCGCCGTGAGCATCGCGATGATGGATCCCTTGTCGTCGCTGGTGGAGCGCGCGTAGATCCGCGTCTCGCGATCGGTTCGTTGCCCTTCTATTGGGAAGGGGATTTCGCGACCACCCTGGTAGAGCGCCTTGTCGCGCAGTACGGGTGTGAACGGCGCTCCCTGCCATTGTTTTGGATCAACCGGCTGTCCATCGAAGTGGGCGTAAAGGACGATGGTGCGCATGGCGCCGGGGGCGCGGATCTCGCCGAAGACGGAGACGGGTGCATCCGGAACTTCGAGGATCTGCGCGGTGGCACCCCGTTGGCGCAACATGCTGATGAGCAGATCCGCGTTTCGCCTGATGTCGTCGCGGTTCGACGCAACGTTAGGCAGCGCGAGGAGCGTGGAGAACTCGCGCAGGATCTTCGCCTCGTTCGCTTCGCGATGACGTCGTGCGGCCGTGCGGGCCTCGGCGCCCGATTGCGCGGCCGCGCTCGCGCTGGTGGCCAGGCAGAGGACGAAAGCCAGGCTTGCTTTGAGTAAGAGTCGCATGCCCGAAGTGTCTTCCCGAACCGGGGCCGGGGCCAGTACTGGCAACTACGGAATCGGGACGTATCGACGGCTTGAAAGCCCGGGCCAATTCTGGCAACCCTCTGAGCGGTTGGGCGCATCGGGCGGCGCCACACGGCCAATGCTGGCAACTCCTCACAGCGGCGACGGCTATCAGGGTCGTCGATCTCTCCAATCCCGACGAGGTTTCGATCATCTGACGCAGTGAGGCCGACCGTTCGAACCTTTGAAGTCGCGACTGGCCTCGGCCTGAAACAGCTACGTGAGGTGCATCGCCCGACCCGTTAACCGCGCCGGATTTCGATCTCGCCGTTACCCGTGATGAGCCGCAGGCGGCGACCACCCTGGCCGATCGTGCCGCGCATGCGCGTCTTCGAGATGCGCCCGGTAACCTGGATCGGAAAATCCGTGCGAATGCCGCCATTGCCGGTCGAGGCGTCGACGTTGGCGTTGAACTCCGCCGGTACGGTGACTTCGATGCGCCCGTTTCCCGTCGTGAACTCCATGTCGTCGGTGGTGCGAAGTTCGGTCATCCGCACAAGGAGATCGCCGTTGCCGGAGCGAGCCGAGACCGGGCCTTGTACGGTGGTGACGCGGACGTCTCCGTTCCCGGAGTTGGCGCTGACGGGACCACGCACATTCTCGACCGTGACTTCGCCGTTGCCGGACGCAGCATCGACTTCACCGGCAGTTCCGGAAACGCGCACGCGACCGTTTCCACTCCGCGCCACGAGTTCGGCGTGGGCGCCAGTCACGGCGACATCGCCATTCCCTGAATGGATGGCGAGCCGCACACCAGCGGGAACGCGAATCGTCACGTTCAGCGATGGCGGTCGGTTGCGCCAACCGTTCCAACGACGATCAGAGCGCTCCAGTCCGGAATCGCTGCACCGATCATCTTCGTCGAAGATGGCGCAAATCGTCACACCTTCTCCGGTTCGACGGATCTCGAATCCGATGTCTGTCACGCGTCCGTTGCGGAGGATTTTCTCGGCGCGAAACTCGACCTGCGTGCCGGTGCCTTCGGTGACCGTGATGTCGCCAAGCGGAGCGTAGAACCTGAACCACTCGCCACGGGCGACGCCTTCGTTCCGAGTAAATACCTCCGCCTCACGGCCAACGACCTGTCCGGCGGCGAGAGCTGGGATCAGCGCGATCAGGGGCAAAGCGATACGAATGGAGCGCATTAGATGACTCATGGGGTGGGTACGCCAGGTTCGACAGTCGCGGTGGGCCTGCGGTTTGTACGTCCCGGTTAATTGCCCAGGTGGCTGGCCGGGGCTCGACGCCCCCTGCCCAGTGCTAGAGAACGGCGTCAAATTCGAATCTCCCGCGAATTCGCCTGTAAAATCAACACAAGCCACGGAGATTCGAGTCTGACCCCGATCTCCCCGGTCATCAAGCCGATGTCCACTAGGCAAGCCGCTTTCCTCCTCGCCAGCCTGGGCCTCCTGGCCACCCCGCTCGTAAGTCGCGGCCAGGTTGGAGATACCACGACCCTGGCTCCCGTCCGCGTCACCGTATCGAGGGACGCGGCCCGGTCCACGCTCGAAGTCCCGTTTGCTATCAGCCGGTTGTCACTCGACTCGGCGCGTGCGGCGACCCGGCGGGCGTCGCTGACCGAAGTCCTGCTGTTCGTGCCGGGGCTCGCGGTCTCCAACCGGTACAACCCGACCCAGGATCCACGGCTCGCCATCCGCGGATTCGGCGCGCGGTCCGCGTTCGGGATCCGCGGCGTCCGCGTATTGCGTGACGGAGTGCCGATGACCGCCGCCGATGGCCAAACGGCGGTCGACTTCCTTGATCTCGAGTCGTTAGGTGCCGCCGAGATCTTCCGGGGCAACGCAGGCGCACTCTACGGCAACTCGTCAGGCGGCGTGGTCGACTTCCGGACTACACCGCCCCCGGATGCCGGGGGCCGGGCCCGGGTGAGCGGCTGGCTGTCAGGCGAGATCTCGCGGGCGTCGCTGGCGGCCGGCCGACGGTTTGGCGACTTCGGCCTGCAAGGCACGCTCACTCAGAACGGCGGCGAAGGCCCGCGCGACTACTCGACCTTCAAGTCGACCAACGCCCTGGCCGATGCCCGCTGGTCGTCAGCCGGCGGAACGCGGCTCCAGCTCCAGGCCTCTTTCTACGACGCGCCAGAGGCCGACAATCCCGGCGCGTTGACGCAGGCCGAGATGGATCGGGATCCCACGCTGCCCGACTCCAACAACATCGTGAAGAAGGCGGGCAAAGTCGTCAGGCAGTCGGTCGTATCGCTGCAGGCCGCACGTGAACTGGGCTCGATATCGCTGCTGGCCAGCGGACACCTGGGCTGGCGTGATCTCGAGAATCCGCAGTCGTTCGCGATCATCCACCTCGACCGCGAGACGGCGGGTGGGTCGGTGCGTGCGCAATGGATGGGTGGATCCAGTGAACGTCCGCTGCGGCTCGCGATCGGTGCCGACGTGCTCACGCAGACCGACGACCGGCAGAACTATACGAACTGTGCCGGTCTCAGCGGGTCAGCGCGACCGGCGGCGACGTGCCCGACCCTCGATGACCAGGGTTCGCTGACCGTGAACCAGGAAGAACGTGTCGCCGCCCTGGGTGCATTCGTGCGTGGCGAACTGGAAGTGACGTCGCGCGTGTCGCTCACCGGAACCGTGCGAACCGATCGCACCCGGTTCGAAGTGACCGATCGCCGAGCGACCGATCCCGCGCTCGCGGAGCCACCGCCACGCACGCTGTCGGCCGTCTCGCCGATGTTCGGCGTCAACTATCGCTTCGGTCCACTTTCCGCGGCGTACGCCAGCGTGTCGACCTCGTTCGAAACCCCGACCACCACCGAACTGGCGAATCGGCCAGAAGGTGTGGGTGGCCTGAACGCGGACCTCAAGCCGCAGCGCGGCGTCTCCTACGAGGTGGGCTACAAGGGCGCCCACGCGAGCGGCGTGCGTTACGACCTGGCGCTGTTCACGATCGTGACGGAAGACGAGTTGATTGGTTTCCAGGTGCCGGGGGCGCAGGCGGGGCGCCAGTTTTTCCGCAACGCCGGCCAGACCACCCGTCGCGGCGCCGAGGCAAGCATCGCTGGCACGTCGGGTCCGGTGTCGTTAGGGGCGTCAGCGACCTGGCTGCGCTACCTGTACGACGAATTTGTCGTCGCCGGCACGGACTACGACGGCAATCGCGTCCCGGGTGTGGCGCCGGTGACGATCAGCGCGTTCGCGAGCGTGCAGCGGTCGTGGGGACTGGCGACGCTGGAAGGGATCCGGAACGGACGCGTCGCGGTGAACAACGCCAACACCGCGTGGGCCGACAGCTACTACCTGCTGAACGCGCGCCTGGCGTTCCGGCCATCGACGCGCCTGTCGATGGAGCCGGTGGTGGGCGTCGAAAACGTCTTCGACAAGACGTGGGCGTCGAACGTGGTGGTGAACGCGAACGCGGGACGGTACTACGAGCCCGGACCGGGGCGGACGTTCTATGTCGGGATCAGGATGGGGACTCGTTAGGAGGGTACCGATAGACGGCGTCCTCTAAGGGCGTCCTCTAAGTGCGTCGTCTGAGAGCGTCCTCTAAGGACGTCCTCTAAGGGCGTCCGCTAGCGTCCACCGCGATACGGCCCTGATATCCGTAATAATGGAATGGCCTTAACCACCGGGGTCGGACTGCGTCAAAGACCGCGTAGGTACAGCTCATACTCCTCACAGGCGATAACGTGCTGATCGGCAATACCTTACGCGCGCTCACGGTCCGGCTCGGCACAGCGGCACTACTTCTATATGGTGTGGCCGGTCCGGCAACGGCGGCTGCACAGATCGGGGCCACGACCGACATCATCACCGGGACCGTAAAGGCAGAAAACGGCTCGCCCATAAAGGACGCTACGGTGGAAGTCACCTCGATGGAAACGAGCGTGACGCGGCGGGCGCGGACGAACGCCCAGGGCCGGTACACGATCCTGTTTCCGGACGGCGGCGGAGAATATCGCGTGGTGATCCGCGCGATCGGGCTCGCACCAGCGACGAGTGAACTCCGCCGCATTGCCGACGAGGACCGGCTCGTCGCCGACGCCACGCTGACGATGAACGCCACAAGACTTTCGACGGTGGCGGTCGAAGCGAGACAGACGCCGCGTGGGGGTCAGGACCTGCCGACCCCGGGCTCGGTGGAGCGGGCGTTCACGCCCGAACAGGTCGCGCGACTGCCTATCGATGCATTCGACCTGTTGAACCTCGCGTTGATGTCGCCGCAGGTGGTCTCGATAGGCGGATCGGACACCAGTGCCGCCGGTTTTTCGGTCGGCGGTCTCCGACCTGAAGCCAATGCGGTCACGCTCGACGGCCTCTCGTTCGGATCGACCGAAGTCCCATCCGAAGCGATGCGGTCCACGCGCGTCATCACGAGTACCTACGACGTGACGCGCGGCCAGTTCTCCGGCGGACAGATCGCGTCGACGACCCGGTCGGGAACCAACGCGGCGCAGGGAAACTTCTCGTATTCGTTGCGCGACGATGAGCTCGTGTTGACCGCCGATGAAGAGTCGCCGCTCGCCCAGGGGTACACCCAGAACCAGTTCAGTGGCGGGTTCGGGCGGTCGATCATCAAGGACCGATTCTTCGGGTTCGTGTCGGCTCAGCTCCGCCGGCGCGAAGACATTCTCCCTTCCCTGTTCAACGCCGATGCCGGTACGCTGGCGCGATTCGGCGTGAGTCCGGACTCCGTCAATCGCTTTTTCACGATCTCGGGCGCGAACGGCATGCCGCCGGGCGCGTTCTTCAATGAGAACCGCGTCCAGGACAACGTCTCGGGGCTGGGTCGTTTCGACTGGCTCCTCGAAAACGGCCACTCGCTGTCGGTGCGCGCGGACTGGCGGTGGAACGACCAGGACCCGTCACGCGTGGGCACGCTTTCGCTGCCGATGACGGGCGGCACCAACAAGGGTTGGGGCGGCGGCGTGATGGCAACGTACACGTCCATTTTCGGCGGCATGTTCCTGAACGAGTTCAAGGGCTACTCCTCGATCAACAAGAACCAGGCGCGCTCGTTCATGGAGCTTCCAGCGGGACGCGTCCAGATCGCGTCGGACCTCGATGACGCAACGACTCGTGCTGTTTCGACGCTCACTTTCGGCGGCAACACCGGCCTCCCGCAGGACGGCCGCAGCAGCACGTTCGAGATGACCGACGAAGTCTCGTGGCTCACCGCGGACCATCGGTTGAAACTGGGCGGCTTGTTCAACCTGTCCACGTTCGAGCAGGACGTGACGAGCAACCGGTTCGGCACCTACACGTTCGCCAGCCTGGCCGATTACGACGCGGGGAACGCGACGAGTTTCACGCGCACGCTGCAGCCTAACGTGCGCGAAGGGTCGCAGATGAACGCCGCGCTCTACCTGGGCGACGTCTGGCGCGCGCGGCGCGGCGTGCAGGTCACGTACGGTGCTCGCCTCGAGGGCGGCCGGTTCGGCCGCGAACCCGCCTACAACCCGGCCGTTGAAGCGTCGTTTGGCCGGCGCACCGACTTCATCCCGAGTGAAGTCCACCTGAGCCCGCGCATGGGATTCACGTGGACGGTCGGCGGACCTGGAGGTGGCGACGGTGGTGGCCGAGGCGGTCGTGGCGGCGGAGCTGGAGGCGGTGGAGGCGGTGGTCGTGGAGGTGGAGGCGGACTTGGTGGTCTCGCCGGCGCTTTTGGCGGGCGCGGTGGATCAACGCCGGTCATCATTCGCGGCGGCATCGGTGAATTCCGCAGCACGGTGAGCTCCAACCTGTTTTCCCAAGCCGCGTCGGCGACGGGGCTGGCGAACAGCGAGTCGCAACTGGTGTGCACGGGCGACGCGGTGCCGCAGCCGGACTGGAACGACTATCTGTTCAACCCCTCGGCGATCCCGACCACGTGCGTCGACGGTGGAAACTCGTTCGTGCCGAGGGCGAGGCCGTCGGTTACGGTTTTCGACCGGAACTTCAGGGCGCCAAGCTCCTGGCGCGCGTCGTTAGGTGTACAGCGACGCATCTTTGAGCGGTACAACCTGAACGTGGATGCCAGCTACACGCGCGGTGTTGCCCAGACGGGGTACACGGACCTGAACCTGAACCCCACGCCGCAGTTCAGCCTCGCCGACGAGGGGAACCGGCCGGTGTTCGTGCCGGCGTCCACGATCGTGGCGGCCAGCGGCGTCACCAACGTGCTCGCGTCACGCCAGGATCCCGCGTTCGCCCAGGTGTTCTCCGTCGGCTCCGACCTTCGCTCCACGTCGAAGCAGCTGACGATGTCCCTCGGCGGCCTCACGACACGCGGCGCGATCTTCAACGTCGGATACACGTTAGGCTGGGCGGAGGATCAGTCGTCAGGCGGTTCGTTCGGAGGACTGGGCGGCGGGTTCGGGCGCGGCGGCGGAACGGGTGGAGGCGGTGGCAGCTTTGGCTCAGCGACGACCGCGTCGAACCCGAACATCCGCGAGTGGGCCGTGAGCTCTTTCGACCGGCGTCATTCATTGACCGGGTCCCTGACGTGGCCGATCAACCTCGGGCTCGAAGTGACGGCGACCGGACGCGTCTCGTCCGGCGCGCCGTTCACGCCGCTGGTGGGTTCCGACATCAACGGCGACGGCTCGCGCAATGATCGCGCGTTCATTTTCGACCCGTCGTCAGGATCCGTCGATCCGTCGGTGGCCGCGGCGATGACGAAGCTGCTGGCCGGTTCGCCCGAGGAAGTACGGCAGTGCCTGACGAGTCAGCTTGGGAGCGCGGCGGCGCGGAACTCGTGCCGCGGTGTGTGGCAGCCGAGCCTCGAGATGCAGCTGAATTGGCGCCCGCAATCGTTCGGGCTCAACCGGCGCCTCATGATCTCGCTGAACACGCAGAACCTGCTCGGCGGACTCGATGAGCTGTTCCACGGCCGGAACAACCTGCACGGATGGGGGGCGATCCGATCGCAGGACAACACGCTGCTCTACGCGCGCGGATTTGATCCGGTCGCGAACAAGTACCTGTACGAAGTGAACGAGCGCTTTGGCGCATCGCGACAGGGCGCCAACGGCATCAGCATCCCGTTCCAGGTGGGCGTCAACGCGCGGCTGATGCTTGGACCCGATCGCGCGCGTGACGCGATCGATGCCGTGCGCGGCGCGGCGTTTGGTGGTCGCGGCGGTCGAGGTGGTGGGGCAGGGCCCGGTCTGGCCGGCATGGCGACGGCGCTGGCGAACTTCAACCCGGTGCTCCAGATCATCAACCTGCGCGACACGCTCAAGCTGACCGAAGATCAGGTCACTCGGCTGAAGGTCGTGTCCGATACGCTCAACGCGCAGAACATGGCGCAGGCGAGCGTCGTGATGAAGGACGTGGAAAGCGCCGGCGCCAATCCGGACATGGCGGCCCTCAACGCCCGGCTACGTCCCGCGTTGGAGAAAGTCCAGGCGAATCAGCAGGCTGCGTTGCGCAAGGCGCAGGCGATTCTCAGCGCCGACCAGTGGCGGAAGCTGCCGCCGAGAATACGGAACGGGAGAGCAGGAGGACCGGGGCGAGGTGGTGACGCTGGTTTCTGATTGGTCCACAGAGTGCCAGTGTACCGATGACAAAGTGCGTTCCCCAGAATTGGTCGAAGTCAGGAAATCGGATTTGTCGGAAGGGACGAATGCAGCGGATCTGTCTTACTGAATGATCCGTTTGATTCGTCCCTTCCGGCGTATCCGATTTCAAAACCTCGACGAACCCGCGGTTAGCATCGACTGGCTGACGCTGTCGCGCTATCTCGTCCAGATGAGAATGACGCCGCAACTGCCGTTGAGTGACTGATACTCCGGCGGAGCCTGGTTCCCACGCGAATACACCTCGATTCCAGCGACAGTACTTGTAAGGATTATGCCGTCGAGACCTCCTCCTGGAGGGGGCCGGCGCTGGGGGCCTCCCGTATAGAATCCGGTCGGCTCAGTGAGGCTCTGTTGTGCGTAGGCTACCAGGCGCGCTCCATCCAGGTATGTGGTCATGACGCATCCCCCACTCCCCGTTGGACCCATAGAACCGCCGACATTTCGAATTCTGACCGACGGGATTTCCTCCAACAGAATCGTGAACCGATTGGGGAAGTTGCGCTTTTCGATGTCCTCGGCCGTGATGAAGTGTCCTGAGTTGATCCCCTTTTCGCGATCCGTCATCCGGCGATAGAAGCCCCTGCGCTCGAGTTTCACCATTTGCTCCTTCACCTTCACCACGGTCCCAGAGAGCAACTGCGCGGTCGCGATCAGCTCCACTGTAAGGGTCGTGTCACCGCCAGCGGCAAGCTGGAAGTCCGTTGGGAGGTACCCGATGCGGCGAAACTCGAGTTTCGTCGCCTTGCGGTCATTCAGCGTCACCGAGAAGCGCCCAGAGTCGTCGGTGACTCTCAGGTCGCGGCCAATGCGGACGTTCACGTAGGCCACTGCCACGCCGGCACTGTCTGTGACGGTTCCGCGGATTACGCGCTGCTCAACCTGGGCGCAAACCTCACCGCGCATGACCGGAAGAAATCCGGCAGCTAGACAAAAGACATGAATCCGCGCCAAGGGCACCTCACACGCAACGTCGACCCGCCCTTCATCTAACCTCTATGAGCCACGCAGCGCAATCACGGGGTCGACCCGGGACGCTCTCCAAGCCGGCAAGGCGCAAGCAAGAAGGGCTGCCACGCCCAACGTGCTGACAACTGCCGCCAGTACAAGTGGATCAGACGCGCCAACACCAAAGAGGAGCGTCGAGATGATTCGTGTCGATCCCCAGGTGGCGAACAGTCCCACGGCTAATCCAAGTCCCGTCATCACCATTCCCTGCCGCAGCACCAGTGCCAGGATGCTGCCACGCTGCGCACCTAACGCGGTACGAACCCCGATTTCGCGGGTTCGCTCGACGACAGTAGCCGACAGCACTCCGTAAAGGCCCGCCGCGGCGAGGATGAGGGCGACCAGCGCAAATCCGGCGAACAACGCGAGCGCGAAACGGCGGTTGGCGGTCGACAGATCCATCAGCCGTTCGAGTGTCGCGACTTTCGAAATCGCGATTCCGGGGACGGTGCTGCGCAACGCGGTTCTCACCGCAGGAATCATCGACTCCACCGGAACGCTGGTGTGCACGACCAGCGTCATCCCTCCGTCCTCTTCCCACTGCTCCAGGTTCATGTACACCTGCATTCCTTCCTGGTCGTCGAGTCCATTGTGCAGCGTGTTCCCGACTACGCCTACTACCGTAGCATACGGGTTGTCGCCTCCACCAACCTGCAGACGGCGACCAAGCGCAGCGCCGCCGGGGAAGAGTTGCGCGGCGGCCGCCTCGTTGAGCAGCACCACCCGCGGCGCGCCCACATGATCGGCGGCGGTGATCGACCGGCCGGCCCGGAGCGGAATGTCCATCACGCCGAAATACTCCGGCGACACCGCATAACGCTGTGCCGACGGATCCTCGGCGGGATTTGCGCCGGGTCGATCGGCGAGGTGCATTCCGTACATGTCGAAATTCCCACCTAACGGGATCTGGGATGCCAGCGCCGCCGAACGGACGCCGGGAATGGCCTGCACCGCTGCCAGCGCTCCACGCCACGCCTGGGTGACTGCTCCACTGTCCGCGAAGCGCGGGCCCGACAGACTGAGTTGCATCGAAAGGCGATCAGGCGTCGAGAACCCGGCGTTGACCGCCAACAGCCGGCTCACGCTCCCGAACAGGAGCGACGTGCCGGAGATCAGCATGACCGCCAGCGCCATCTCGGCCGCGACCAGCCCGCCGCGAAGGTTGTGGCGGCCCGCCCCAACCACTGATCGCGCGCCCTGGCGAACACCGGCTTGCAGGCCACCTCGCAGCAATGCCCAGCCAGGCACGATGCTCGCGACCACACCGGTGAGGAGCGCCAGTCCCGCCGCAAAGGCGAGCACCATGCCATCAACTTTCACCTGGTCGAGTCGTGGCAAGCCGTCCGGCGCCATACGAAGGAGCACGTCAACGCCAATGATGGCGAACAGGCTTCCCAACACCGCCGCGGCCAACGCAATCAGGAATCCTTCCGCAATGAGCAACGTCGCCAGCCGTCCTCGGGAAGCGCCGAGTGCCACGCGCAGCGCGAACTCGGCCTCGCGGCGCAACGCGCGACTGAGGAGGAGATTGGCCGCGTTGAAGCACGCGATCAGCGCAACGAGACCCACGCCGGCGAGCAAGGCGAGGAGCGCCGCTCGCGTGTCGCGCACCACGAACTCGTGCACCGGCGTGAGCGCGGTACCCGGACCGGCATATTCGGTTGGAAACTGCTCGCGCAGCCTTTGGTGCGCGACGTTGAGTTGCTGCGAAGCCTCCGACAGCGAGACGTGCGGCTTCAGGCGCGCCACCACGCGCAGGTGACGGCACGTGCGGCAGGCGTACGGCAAACTGGCATCGTATCCCAGCGGCGCCCAGAGTTCGGTACCCGGCGCGAACAGGCTTTCGAATGTGGCCGGCAGAACTCCCGCCACCAGGTACGCCACCCCGTTCACCGTAATGTTGCGGCCCACGATCGAGCTGTCGGAGCCAAACCTGGTGGCCCAGATGTTGTGGCCCATGACGATGATGCGATTCGCGCCCTGACGATCTTCGTCAGCAGTGAACCCACGGCCCAGTATGGGTTGCACGCCTAACACGTCGAAGAACTTCCAGGTCACACGCTGTCCAGCGAGGCGAGTTGTTTCCGAGCCGTCGTTCAGCGTCGGAAACCAGTAGCTCATTGCCGCCGCCGATTCGATTACTGCTGTCTCGCGCGACAAGTCCTGGAACGTCGCGTAACCCATGTTGCCCTCGCCGAGCTGCGGGTCGCGCTCCCACATCAGCATGAGGCGGTCGCTGTCGGGAAACGGCGGAGCGGCGAACAAGGCAGCGCGAGCGACGGAGTACACGGACGTCGTGGCGCCGATGCCGAGGGCGAGTGTGAGGACGACCAGCGCGGTCAACGCGGGAGCGCGGGTGAGCGAGCGAAGCGCCGTGCGTATGGAGTGAAGCAGGGAATCCATGGGTGCCTCAGGACGGAGGTCAGCAGGAGCGGGAGCCGAGGGCCATCGGGTGACCATCAGGTTGAGTGTTTCACGCCAGAACCACGCGCGCGCTTTCGCATCGCTATGGCGGAGCAGCTGCTCACGAAAGGCCTCGAGCAAGTCGCCCACGAGGTATTCACGGTCTGGCTCGGGCACACGCCACGACACGAGGCGAAGCGCGAGCCACGGCGGGCCGACGCCCTTTTCGAATCGGCTGGTCATGGCAATTCGAAGTTCGGCGTCAGGCCGCGCGTCATGGCTCGCAGTGCGTCGATCGACGCAGCCAGTTCACGTCGGCCTGCCGCGAGAGGTCGGTAGTATTTCTTGCGCCGCCCACCGCGCTGCGGAGTTGGCTCACCGAGTCGCGTCGCCACGAGACGTTTGTCTTCGAGACGGAGGAGCGTGGTGTAGACGGCGCCGAGCGCTACGCTGCGCCCCGTTTGTCGCTCGATCTCGTCCCGGATTGCAACTCCGTACGCTTCCGGCCCCAGGCGCAAAAGGGACAGGAGGACGAGTTGCTCGAATTCACCCAGACCGTGGGCCACGACCATTTCTCCGACTATGTCGGTGAAATAGACAATCGCGGGGTTGAAAGGGTTTGACGGACGTCCAGGTTGGTCGAGTTTTTGGAAATCGGATACGCCGGAAGGGACGAATTAAACGGATCGTGCACCAAGGCTGATCCGCTGCATTCGTCCGCCAAATCAGATTTCCTGAGTTCGACGAACCTTGGGGAACGAGACGCTCGCGTCGGTACCCTAGCGAATAGCGCCCTGTTCAAGCAGCGCGCGACCGGCGCGGACGACCATCTCGGGCACCGCTTCTACATCGGCCTGGTCGGTTTTGAAGTTCACGATGCAGGCGCGCAACACGTAGGCACCCTTGATGACCGCGTTCGACACGAAGAACTCGCCTTCGGCCTGTAGTTTCGTCACGAGGGCGGTGTTCAATTCGTTCAGGTACTGCTCCCGTTCGTCGCCGGTGAGCGTGAGGTCGGCGGGCACGTATCGGAACGTCGCGATGCTGAGGCTGAGCGTGAAAGCCTCCAGCTCCGGATGCGCTTGCACGGCGCGGTACATCGCCTCGGTCAGCGCGATGTCGTCACGGATCATTCGGATGTAGCCGTCGCGCCCGGCCTGGCGCAGTCCGAGCCACACCTTGAGCGCGCGGAATCCGCGCGAATTCTGCAGCCCGAATTCGTGGAAATTCGTGGGCGTTTCGCCTTCACTTTCGGAGAAGTGGTAATAGGCCGGGTGAAAACTGAACGCCTCCACCAGGTGTTTCGCGTCGCGCACGAGGGTGCAGCCGGCTTCGAGCGGTGCGTACAGCCACTTATGCGGATCGACCGCGACGGAGTCAGCCAGTGACAGCGCCTTGAGATCCGCCGGCGCCTCCGGAAGCACCGCGGCTGGCGCGCCGTAAGCGCCGTCGACGTGGAACCAGAGTGTGTGGCGCTTGCAGATCGCGGCGATCTCGCCTAACGGATCGATGGCGCCGGTGCTCACCGAACCGGCCGTCCCGATGACGACGAAGGGCGTGAACTTGCCAGATTCACTATCGACCTGGATAGCGCGCTCGAGCGCGGCGGCATCCATGCGCTGCTGATCGTCGGTCTCGATCCAGCGGATGGCATCCAGCCCGAGCCCGAACAGGTCGGCCGCCTTCTGGATCCAGGTATGCGTCTCTTTCGAGGCGTACAGTACGAGCTGGTTGCCGGCGCGCAGACCGTTCTGCCTGATGTCCCACGGTGCGATCGCTCGGCGCGCGGCGAGGAACGCCACCATGTTGGCCATGTTGCCGCCGCTGACCATGATGCCGCCGCAGGTCGACGGAAACCCGATCAACTCCGCGATCCAGCGCACCGTCTGCTTTTCCAGTTCCGTGGCGACCGGCGACAGTACGAAGGCACCGACGTTGGGGTTGATCGTCGCGGCCAGCAGGTCGCCGAGCATGCCTAACGGTGCGGGTGACCCGGTGATGTATCCCCAGAACTTCGGGTGCAGGTTGAAAAGCGAGTGGTCGAGCAGCAGGTCCGTCGTTTCGGCGAGGATCTGCGACGGATCGCCACCTTTGTCCGCGAGCGCATGTTCTCCGAGCAGTTCCCGGATCTCACGCGGCGAATCGCCAGCCGTGATCGGCCGGTCATTGAGTGTGTCGAGGTGTGACGCGATCCGCTCGACCAGGTTGTGGCCAAGCTTCCTGAACTCGTCAGGCGGCAGGTCGAGTGCGGCGGTGCGTTTGGGCATAATAGGCGTGGGGCTTTGGGCCTGGGGCCTGGGGCTGCGATTTCCAAGCCCCAAGCCCCAAGCCCCAGGCCCTACTGAGCGATTCCCTTTACCGTCGGGTACTTGATCCCGAGCTGCTCCAGGTACGTTTTGAACTTCGACGGGTCGTAATAATACTTCCGCATCTCGTCGCGATACTTGGACATAATTTCGGCGTTGAGCCAGATCGCCGGCTGGTCGATCGGACGGATGAACGGGATGTATTTGCGATCCTTGGTCTGCACGGTGCGGAAGTAATCCCACGCGTCGGCGATCACCTTCGGCGTGAGGTACATGTCGAGCAGCGTGAGTGCCTGCACCTTCGCGCCCTGCAGCGTGCCCTTGTGGGCGATGGGCGTCGCCATCGCGATCGCGTTCGCCCAGTTGTGGCCTGGACCGCCCGGGATGTTCGCCGGGTAACGCAACGTCACGGTCGGCACCACCCAGGACACGTCGCCGATGTCGTCCGACCCGCCGCCGGTGCGGACCTGGTTCGGGTTCGGTGCGCGCACTTCGTTCGCCGTCGTATCGAGTCCGGTCTCGCGCACACCAAGCTCCTTCTGCAACGCCTTGGCCAGCGTGATGTCGTTGTTGTCCCACTTGGGCATTCCCACGCGCACGATGTTCTTCGACATCGTCTCCGCGATCGACTTGCTGAAGTGCTGGTCCATGGCCGACCCGATGATCATCACGGTGTCGACCTTGGTGTCGGTCATGAGCGCCGCGCCTTCGGCCATCTTCCGCGCCGCCTCGAACATCGGCATGGTGCGTTCATAGTCGAGGTGGCGGAAGTAGAACCAGATCGACGCCGTTTGCGGCACCACGTTAGGCTGGTCGCCGCCGTCCGGGATCACGTAATGCGAGCGCTGCGCCAGCTCGAGGTGTTCACGTTTCATCTCCCACGCCTGCGCCATGAGCAGCACCGCGTCGAGCGCCGACTTGCCGCGCCACGGCGCGCCGGCCGAATGCGCTGTCTGCCCGCGGAACCGGAACTCGGCGGAGATCAGCGCGTTGGCGCCCTGGGTGCCCCACGACACGCCAAGGTCACTCGAGACGTGCGTGAAAATGGTGGCGTCGACGTCCTTGAAGAGCCCTGCCCGGACGAGGTGTGCCTTCGTGCCAAGCTGTTCCTCGGCGACGCCCGGCCAGAGCACGAGTGTGCCCGGAATCTTCTCGCGCTCCATGATCTGCTTCACCACAATCGCGGCAGCGATGTTCACCGCCTGGCCCGAGTTGTGGCCTTCGCCGTGGCCAGGCGCGAACGGAACCTGTGCCTCGCGATAACCGACGGCCGGCTTCTGGTTTGCCTGCGGAATGCCGTCGATGTCGGAACCGAGGGAGATGACCGGTTTACCGGACCCCCAGCGCGCGACCCAGGCGGTTGGGATCCCGGCGTAGCCGCGTTCGATCTTGAATCCGTTCTGCTCGAGGATTCCGGTCAGGTATTTCGACGATTCGAATTCCTGAAACCCGAGCTCGCCGAAGGAGAAGAGCATGTCGACGATCTCCTGGACCATCTTGGCCTTTCCTTCGACGGCGGCCAGGGCCTCGGTCTTGAGTCGGTCGAGTCTGGGATCGGCGGCCGGGGTTGCGGCCTGACCGGACGCGACCATCGGGACGGCGACGAGGGTCGCGATCGCGAGATGGCGAAAAACCTTCATGCTTTGCTCCTATGGTAATAGCTGTTTCCTCCCTCAAATCTGCTTCGCGGACGGTCCGATGCCAGTCACTGACCGACGCTTCGGCGATTCATTCCGCCCCCCTGCACATGGCGGGCCCGCGACGTTCGGGACGCGGATTATCGCGAATTTGAGCGGAGGCCCACGAATTGATTCAAACGATCCGCCGGATTCGCGAAGATCCGCGTTCCAAAACGTTGCGGGATTGACGGCCTTGCTCCGTAGATGGTAGCCTCTCCGACAGCATTCAGGTCGAAACCCGGAGGATGTATGTCACGCGTCATCGCAGCGCTTGGCCTCGTTGCCGTCTCGTCCGTCGCCGGCGCGCAAACACTCCGGGAGGTTCTCGCGACCCCCAACAACGGGCCAACAACGCTCCCCTTGGGCACGACGCGCGGGGAACGCGTCAACCGGCTGATCATTCGCGGCGCCACGGTCCTATCGGGTCGCGGCACGCCGGGAACCAACCGATCCATGCCGCCCGAAGGGCCGGTCGACATCGTCATCGAAAACGGCGTCATCACCGATATGATCCCGATGGACGCGGTGAATTCCGCCGGATACGGCCGCAACTTCCAGCGCGCCACGGGCGACAAGGTCATCGACGCCACTGGCCAATACGTCATGCCCGGCCTCGTCGAAATGCACGCCCACCTGCCGGCGCCTAACGGGGACCTCGGCGCAAAAGCGCTGGACCTCGTCTATCGCATTTACCTCGGCCACGGCATCACCACGGTTCGGGACGCGGGCACCGGCGCGGGCATGGCGCGCATGGCGGACCAACGGAAACAGATCGAGGCCAACCAGGTCGTTGGTCCCCGACTGGTGTTATGTCTGCGATGGCCACAACCGCTCCGCGAATGGGAAATCGGCAACACGCCCGACAAGGCGCGCGCGATGGTGCGTGAGTTCAAGCAGGCCGGAGCCGACTGCATCAAGGTGTCGAAGAGCCCCGGCCACTATCCGGACGTGATGGAAGCCATCGCCGACGAAGGCAAGAAGCTCGGCATGTTCACCATGGTCGACTTGAAGGTTTCCGAGAGCGACGCCCGCGTTGCGTCGAATGCCGGCGTGCGTAGCATCGAACACTGGTACGGAATTCCCGATGCAGCGCTCGGCGGGTCTCAGAACTTCCCGACCGACTACAACTACTGGGATGAGCTGGATCGATTCCGCTACGCCGGCCTGCTCTGGTCCGAAGCCGACAAGAATCCTGAGAAGCTCAGCGCGGTCATCGACCTCATGATCAAGAACGGGACCAACTGGGATCCCACGATGACGGTCTATGAAGACAACCGCGACTGGTGGCGGCGCGCGGGCCTGCCGGTGAAGGAGACGTTCATGCACCCGAGCACGATCGCCGCCGGACCTGACACCAGCGTCCACGGATCGTTCAAGCGCGAATGGAAAACGTCGGACGAGATCAACTGGAAGAAGAACTTCGCGATCTGGATGAAGTGGGTGAAGACGTACCACGAACGCGGTGGCCTGCTGACTGCCGGCAGCGACGAAGGCGAGATCGGCGGCATCGCCCTCATCCGCGAACTGGAACTCATGCAGGAAGCGGGGATTCATCCCATCGACGTCATCAAGATTGCCACAACCAACGCAACCCAGGCCCTCGGCATGACCGCACAATGCGGCGTGCGCGTCGGGTGTCGCGCTGACCTGGCGGTCGTGAACGGAAATCCGATCGACAACTTCAAGGTCATGTACGGGCGAGGCTACGGTTTCTACGGTGTCGTGCCGCGCGCCGAGCAGTGGAAACACGGGGGCGTCGCGTGGACCATCAGGGACGGGATTCTCTTCGACGCCCAGGCACTCCTGCGCGAGGCGGAGTGGTATATCGAGCAGGAAAAAACGCGACTGAAGGGAAAGGCCGCGATGGACCCTGGCTCGTCTCGATGACGTTCCATGCCCAGTGAACGGATCCTCGTCGCCGGCGCGAACGGACTACTCGGCTCCGTGATCGTCAGGCGACTCCTGGCGGCGGGCTACAATGTTCGGGCATTGTCGCGCGACGCGAACAAGCTTCGGGCGTTGGAGGCTGCGGGCGCCGAGTCCTTCCCCGGCGACATGCTCGACCGCGCCGCGATGGATCGCGCCTGCGCCGGCGTGTCGCAGATCGTGAGCACGGCCAACAATAGCCTGGGCAAGGGCGCCACGAGCAGCACTCGCATCGACGAGCCGATGTATCGCACGTTCGGTGCGGCGGCGAAGGCGGCCGGCGTCAGCCGCTGGGTCCACGTGTCGGCGCGAGACCTGAGCCCGGACAGTCTGGTCGACTTCTTCCGCGTGAAGCTCAGAGTGGAGGCCATTGTCCAGCAGAGCGGCGTGCCGTGGGTGGCCATCCGGCCGAGCGCCTACATGGACGTCTGGACCGGCGTGTTGTTCGGGAATCCCGATCGCCCGGGTCCGGTGGCGACGGTCTTCGGCCGGGCTGATCGCCCGATCAATTTCATCGCCGTCGACGACGTGGCCTCGTTCGTCCTCGCCATCCTCAGGGACACCAGCGTCCACGGTGAGGTGATCGACATCGGCGGACCAAGCGAGCTGACCTTCGTGGAATTCGCCGCCCCGATCCAGCGCGCGTTAGGTGTGCCGGCGAAGGTGCGGCATGTGCCCGCACCGGTGCTGGGCATTGCGCGGATCGTCGTGCGTCCGTTCAACGAACTCGCCGCCCGCCTTGCATCGTTAGGCTACTGGACGACGACGCTCGATCGGCCATTTCCGGGATGGCGTGCGGCGGCGACGCGATTTGGCGTGGAGCCCATGACGGTGGAGCAGTTCGCGACGCGGTTTTCGAACCTGCGTGAGGAGCTCACCAAGCGTTCTGGTGGAAAGACGACAAAGGCCGTGAGTTCTGAATAGCAACAACACATCTAAACACGGGGGTCACGGAGGTCACGGGGGCCAGCCTGCTCATTTCAGAATCGCGTCGTTAGGGTGGTCACCTCCGTGACCACCGTGCTCTCCGTGTTAAAGTCTTTTACGGGACGCGAACGCGCTGATCGCCTACAGCCGCGCGGCGGATTCCCCGGTGGGCGACGCGGCGGTGCGGCCGGCGTAGGAAAGCTCGGACACCAGCTTCATCAGCGCCTTCGGATCGACCGGCTTCACGAGGTGATGGTCGAAGCCCGCTTCGCGCGAACGCTTCCGGTCCTGCTCCTGCCCCCAACCGGTGAGCGCGATCAGCACCATGTTGCGCCCCCACGGCTCCCCGCGAATCTGCCGCGCCGCGTCGTAGCCGCTGCGGAGCGGAAGGCCGACATCCAGCAGGACGACGTCCGGCCGCAGTGAATGCGCGGCATTGACCGCTTCGACACCGTCGAACGCCATGTGCACTTCGTTCCCCATGAGGCGCAGCAACGTGCTCAGGCTGTCGACGGAGTCCCGGTTATCATCGACCACGAGAAGCCGGAGCCTGGATGTCGGCAGGTCGTCCTTGATCCCGATGGCGCGGACAGACGCCTCGACCTCGGCCGCGATCGGCAAGCGGATTTCGAACGTACTTCCGAGTCCGGGCCCACCGCTGCTGGCTGAGATGTTTCCGCCGTGCATTTCGACGAGTTGTTTCGAGAGCGCCAGGCCGACCCCAAGACCGCCGCGGCCGCGTTCGTGCGCGCGATCGACTTGCACGAACATCTCGAAGACGCGCTGCAGCATCGCCGTGGGAATGCCGATACCCTCGTCAGCTACGAGGATCACGGCTTCCATTCCCTCGCGACGAACCGTGACATGAATATGTCCGCGCTTGTCGCTGTACCGGGCCGCGTTGTTGAGCAGGTTGGAGATCACCTGCGCGACACGTGTCACATCGGCAAGGAGGACGATCGGTTCATCCGGCAGGTTGACCACCAGCGAGTGTCCGCCGGCGTCGATAAGCGGCCGGCTCGCTTCGACCGCCGCTTCAACGATGGCCGACAGGCTGGCCGGTTCACGCCGGAGCTCCAGCCGGTTCTGCGTGATTCGGCTGATGTCGAGCAGGTCGTCGACCAGTCGAGTCAACGCGCGTGCCTGACGATCAATGACGTCGGCGGGTTGGCGCTTGTCGACGGGAAGCGGCCCCTTCATCCGCAACAATTCGACCGCGTTCCGGATCGGCGCGAGCGGATTGCGCAGTTCATGCGCGAGGGTGGCGAGGAAGTCGTTCTTGCGTCGATCCGCTTCCTGCAACAGCTGCTCATTCTGCTTGCGCGTCGTGATGTCGAGGGTGACACCGATGCGCCGCGGCGGTGCGCCGTCCGCGGCAATCGTGCGGCCACTGACCTGGAGCCAGCGTACGGCGCCGTCGAAAGGACGGACAAAGCGAAACTCGTACGAATAATCGGCGACGTTGTCCACCGTCGTTCGCAACGCGTGTTCCACCGAGCCGCGCACCATCTCGTCATCGGGCGGATACGTCAGCGTCAACAGTGTATCAAGCGCAATGACGCGCGTGTTGAGCGGGAGCCCGAGCAACTCGCATTGCACCTCGTCGATGTGGCAGGTGCGTTTTGCCGCATCGAGTTCCCACGTTCCCATGCGTCCTGCATTGAGCGCGATGCGCAGCCGCTCTTCGCTGGCGGCGAGGACGGCATGCGCCTCTGACAGTTCGGCCGTGCGCGCGGCAACACGCTCCTCGAGCTGTTGATTGGCTTCACGCAGCGCGGTTTCGGCGCGTTCGCGCTCGGCGACCTCCCGCTGCAACTGATGGTTGGTTTCCGACAGCGCCTGCGACCCCCGGTGCAGATCCGCGAAGATCGCGACCTTCGCGCGCAGTACTTCCGGGTTGAGTGGCTTCGTCAAGTAATCGACGGCGCCGACCTGATAGCCTTGCAGGATGTCCTTCTCGTCGAGCAGATGGGCGGTCAGGAACAGGATTGGAACGTGCCGGGTGCGCCGACGCCCCTTGATCAGCTGCGCCAGTTCGATGCCGTCCATCTCCGGCATGCGGATATCGAGCACGATGGCCGCGAAGTCGTGCTGCAGGAGTGCGAGCAACGCCTCGTCCGCCGACTGCGCGGTAATGAGCCGGCAACCCAGAGGATGCAGGACAGCCTGCAACGCCTCCAGGTTCCTGACCTGGTCGTCGACCAGCAGCACTTTCACGAGCTCGGCCATCTGCTTCTCTCTCCTGCCCGCGCGTTAACGATGCAACCAGACGCGCAACAGCGACAGCAATTGTTCCGTGTTCACCGGCTTGGCGATGTAATCGGATGCGCCTGCCTCGAGACATTTCTCGCGGTCGCCCTTCATAGCTTTTGCCGTTAGGGCTACGATCGGAAGCGTCCTGAAGCGCGAGTCGCTGCGGATCCGACGCATCGTCTCGTAGCCGTCCATCTCCGGCATCATGATGTCCATGAGCACGGCGCTGAGTCCCGGCGTTGCGTTCACGATATCGATCGCCTGTTTCCCGTTCGTGGCGCCGAACACTTCCATGTCGAGGTTCTCGAGCACCGAGGTCAGCGCGAAGATGTTGCGCGCATCGTCGTCCACCACGAGCACCTTCCGATCGCGCAGTACGTCGTTCGATCCGTGCAGCCGGTCGATGAGCCGGCGTTTCTCGTCCGGCAACTGGTCCACGACGCGATGCAGGAAGAGCGCGGTCTCGTCGAACAGGCGCTCCGGCGACCGGACGTCCTTGAGCACGATGCTCTTGGCGTACGCCTGGAGTCGCAATTCTTCGGATTGCGACAGCTCCTTGCCGGTGAAAACCACAATCGGCACGTCGACCATGCGCTCGTGCGCATTGAGGAGCTCGAGCAGTTCGAAGCCACTCACGTCAGGCAGGCGAAGGTCGACCACCACACAATCGAACTTCTGCTTGTCGAGAGCGGTGATTGCTTCCGCTCCCGTGCCGACGGCACGAATCGAAATGTCATCGTGAGCCAACAATGCGACGATGCTCTCGCGCTCGAGCTGGTTGTCCTCGATGACGAGCAGTTGCCTCGTCTGCGGTTCAGCGTACGTCCGGATTCGATCGAGCGCTCCTTCCAATGCTTGCGTGGTCGCGGGCTTCACGAGGTACGAGAAGGCTCCGTGTGAGAGACCGTGTTGCCGTTCCTCTTCGACCGACAGCATCTGCACTGGAATGTGTCGCGTGGCCGGATCGAGCTTGAGGTTGCTGAGCACCGTCCAGCCGAGCATGTCGGGGAGGAAGACATCCAGCGTGATGGCGGTCGGCTGGAATTCGCGCGCCAGTGCCAGCGCCGTGCCGCCACGCGCGGCCACGATGGCCTTGAAGCCCTTGTCGCGCGCCAGCCCGAGCAGCACCCGGGCGTAGTGCGGATCGTCGTCGACGATGAGAAGGACGGTGTCACCCTCCACAATGTCGTCGCGATCATCGGGGATGACCTCTTCACGCCTGACGATGCTCGCCAGCGCGAGCGGCTGCGGCGTGGCCGAGCGAACGCCGGCGTCGGCGGTGATGGAGCCGCGGGCCGGGCCTTCGTACGTCGCCGGGAGGTACAGGGTGAACGTGCTCCCCTCACCCGGGCTGCTCGTCAGGCGGATTTCACCGCCGAGCAGGCCAGCCAGTTCGCGACTGATAGCGAGGCCGAGACCCGTGCCGCCGTATTTGCGGCTGGTGCCGGCGTCGGCCTGCTGGAACGCCTCGAAGATGAGCTTCTGTTTCTCCGGCGCGATGCCGATGCCGGTGTCGGCGACACTGAAGGCAACGGCGCGCTGCGAACGGCGCAACACCGGATGGTCGGGCGACCAACCACCTGCGACGGTGCGCACTGACAGCGACACGTGACCCTGCGCGGTGAACTTGAATGCGTTCGACAGCAGGTTCTTGAGGATCTGCTGCAAGCGTTTCGGATCGCTGGAGAACGAGGGCGGCAGGACCGAATCGATGTCGATCGTGAAGACCAGGTTCTTCGCGTCCGCTTCGTGCCGGAACGTGCGCGCCACGTTGTCACGCAGCGAGGCAAACAGGATTTCCTCGGCCTCCACCGTGACCGTACCCGACTCGATCTTCGACAAGTCGAGGATGTCGTTGATCAGCGTGAGGAGGTCGTTGCCGGCGCTGTGAATGTTCCTCGCGTATTCGACTTCCTTCGAGGTCAACTTGCCGGCCGTGTTTTCGCTGAGCTGATGGGCGAGGATGAGGATCGAGTTGAGCGGCGTCCGCAATTCGTGCGACATGTTCGCCAGGAACTCGGACTTGTACTTCGACGTCAGCGCCAGCTCCGCCGCCTGGTCCTCCAGTGCGCGACGCGCTTCTTCCACTTCCTTGTTCTTCCGTTCGACCTCGACGTTCTGCTCGGCGAGCTGCTTGGCCTTGGACGCCAGCTCCTCGTTGGTCTGCTGCAACTCGGACTGGCGCGTCTGCAACTGGAGCGTCAGTTGTTGCGACTGCCGCAGCAGGTTTTCCGTGCGCATCGTGGCTTCGATCGTGTTCAGCACGACGCCGATCGACTGCGTGAGCTGCTCGAGGAACGTGAGGTGCGTCGGGGTGAACGGCGTGAGCGACGCCAGCTCGATGACCGCCTTGGTTTCGCCTTCGAAGAGCACCGGCAGCACGACCACGCTGGTTGGACGCGCCTTCCCGAGGCTGGAGTGGATACGGGCGTAGCTCGTCGGAACCTTCGAGAGGAGGATGCGCTGCTTGTCGAGCGCACACTGTCCAACGAGCCCTTCGCCGAACTGCAGGAACATCGGCTGCCGGCTTCCCTGAGCGTAACCGGCAAGCAAGACGAGCGTTGGCACGTCGTTCCCGGACGCGTCTCCCGGCTCGGCGCGCTTGACCTGGTAGATGGCACCCTGCTGAGCGCCGACCAGAGGGGCGAGCTCACTCAGCAGCATGCCACCCACCGTCACCAGCTCGCGCTGGCCCTGCAACATGCGCGTGAACTTGGCCAGGTTCGTCTTGAGCCAATCCTGTTCCTCGTTGCGTTCCGTCGTGGCCCGCAGGTTGTCGATCATCGTGTTGAGGTTGTCCGACAGCTCGGCCACCTCGCCTAACGCCTCGATCTGGATCGAGCGCGTCAGGTCGCCCTTGGTCACCGCGGTCGCCACTTCGGCGATGGCGCGGACCTGGTTGGTGAGGTTGGCGGCGAGCAGGTTTACGTTTCCGGTGAGGTCTTTCCACGTACCGGCCGCGCCGGGAACATTGGCCTGCCCGCCAAGACGCCCCTCCACACCCACCTCACGCGCCACGTTCGTCACCTGCTCGGCGAACGTCGCCAGCGTGCCGGTCATGTTGTTGATCGTGTCCGCAAGCGCTGCGACCTCTCCCTTCGCTTCAACCGTCAGCTTCTGCTGCAGGTCACCTTCGGCAACTGCGGTTACCACCCGAACAATGCCTCTCACTTGATTGGTCAGGTTGCCGGCCATCTGGTTCACGTTGTCCGTGAGGTCCTTCCACGTGCCAGCGACACCGGGTACGAGCGCCTGGCCGCCGAGCTGACCTTCGGTACCGACGTCGCGCGCAACGCGCGTTACTTCGGACGCAAAGGCGTTGAGCTGGTCCACCATCGTATTGATGGTGTCCTTGAGTTCGAGGATTTCGCCCTTCACGTCGACCGTGATCTTGCGCGAGAGGTCGCCGCCGGCGACGGCCGTCGTCACCTCGGCGATGTTGCGCACCTGCGCGGTCAGGTTCGACCCCATCAGGTTGACCGAGTCGGTGAGGTCCTTCCATGTGCCGGCCACGCCTAACACTTCGGCCTGTCCGCCGAGTTTTCCTTCGGTGCCCACCTCGCGGGCGACGCGCGTGACTTCCGAGGCGAACGCGTTGAGCTGGTCCACCATCGTGTTGATGGTGTCCTTGAGCTCGAGGATTTCGCCCTGCACGTCGACGGTGACTTTGCGCGACAGGTCGCCGCGTGCGACGGCCGTCGCGACCTCGGCGATGTTGCGGACCTGACCGGTGAGGTTCGACGCCATCGAGTTCACATTGTCGGTCAGGTTCTTCCACGTGCCGGCAACACCCGGCACCTCCGCCTGTCCACCGAGCTTGCCATCGGTACCCACCTCGCGCGCGACACGACTGACTTCGGACGCGAACGCGTTGAGCTGGTCCACCATCGTGTTGATGGTGTCCTTGAGCTCGAGGATTTCGCCTTTCACGTCCACGGTGATCTTGCGCGACAGGTCGCCGCGGGCGACGGCCGTGGTGACGGCGGCGATGTTGCGCACCTGCGCCGTCAGGTTCGACGCCATCGCGTTCACCGAGTCGGTGAGGTCTTTCCATGTGCCCGCGACACCAGGCACGACCGCCTGACCGCCGAGTTTTCCGTCGGTTCCCACTTCGCGGGCGACGCGGGTGACTTCGGACGCGAATGCATTGAGCTGGTCCACCATCGTGTTGATCGTGTTCTTCAGCTCGAGGATTTCTCCCTTCACTTCCACCGTGATCTTGCGCGACAGGTCGCCGCGCGCGACGGCTGTCGTGACCTCGGCGATGTTACGAACCTGAGCCGTCAGGTTGGTACCCATCGCGTTCACGGAGTCGGTGAGGTCCTTCCATGTGCCGGCGACACCAGGCACGGTAGCCTGACCGCCAAGTTTTCCGTCCGTACCTACCTCTCGCGCGACACGACTGACTTCGGATGCGAATGCATTGAGCTGGTCCACCATCGTGTTGATAGTGTCCTTGAGCTCGAGGATTTCACCCTTCACGTCAACCGTGATCTTGCGCGAGAGGTCGCCGCGAGCGACCGCCGTCGTCACTGCCGCGATGTTTCTCACCTGCGCGGTGAGGTTGGATGCCATCGCGTTCACTGAGTCGGTGAGGTCCTTCCACGTGCCCGCGACGCCTGGCACGACCGCCTGGCCGCCAAGTCGTCCCTCGGTTCCCACTTCACGCGCGACGCGCGTGACTTCGGCTCCGAATGAACGAAGCTGGTCCACCATCGTATTGATGGCTTCCTTCAACTGCAGGATCTCGCCCCGCACGTCGACGGTGATTTTTCGCGACAGGTCGCCGTTGGCGACGCCGATCGTGACGTCGGCGATGTTGCGGACCTGGGCCGTCAGGTTGCCGGCCATCTGATTCACCGAGTCGGTCAGGTCCTTCCACACACCCGACACGCCGCGCACCTGCGCCTGCCCGCCGAGTTTTCCTTCCGTGCCGACTTCGCGGGCGACGCGTGTCACTTCGGAGGTGAAGACCGACAGCTGGTCGATCATCGTGTTGACCAGTCGCGCAGACCTGAGGAACTCGCCTTCGAGCGGGCGCCCGTCGACTTCGAGTGCCATCGACTGTCCCAGGTCGCCCTTCGCGACTGCTCCGACCGCTCGTGTTACTTCGGCGGTCGGGAAGACGAAGTCGTCGATGAGCGTGTTGATCGCGTTGACTTCATCGGCCCATCCGCCGCTCGCACCAGGCACCGACATGCGCTGCTTGAGCTTTCCTTCGCGACCGACCATGTGTGAGACTCGCGCCGTTTCGCGCGCGCGGTGCTCCGCGAGAGTCACGATGTCGTTGAACGCGTCGGCGATTTTTCCTTCGACGCCGGTCAGGTCGGGCGGAAGTCGGACCGCAAAGTTGCCTTCGCGGAAGCTGTACATCGCGGTGAGCAACTGCCGGGAGAACGCATCGACGGTGACCGCGTCGTCGGTTGCGCGTTGCTGGAGCAGGAACGCGGCATCCATGGAGGTGAGTGGATTTGTCGCTCGCTCCATGAAAAACCTCGCAGCTCGAAAGCGTCGGACTCAACAGCAACGGGAAGCGGTGAAAGGTTTTCCCGAATTGAATTGCACGAAATCGCCCACCGGTGGCGCTTTTCGCTACTACTTCCGGGAGGGGGAGCGATCACTGATGGTTCTGTCGTGTGGCTCCTCCCAGTTTTCTCCTTCGTCGCCCGCCTGGCCGCTCGCATCTATTACAAGGTGCGTTTTGCGGGACCAGCGATACCCGAGGCCGGACCCGTCCTGTTGGTGGCGAACCACCCTAATTCGCTGCTAGACCCCACGTTGGTGGTGGCGTCCGGTCTCCGGCCGGTGAGGTTCCTCGCCAAGGCGCCCCTTTTCAGCGACCGGAAGATCGGATGGCTGATGAGGGCGGCGGGGGCTATTCCCGTCTACCGTCGCAGCGACGATCCAAGCCTGATGGCGCGCAACGAAGACTCTTTCGAAGCGGTCTTTCAGGCGCTGGGTAGCGGTGCGGCGGTCGGGATCTTCCCGGAGGGCGTGAGTCACAGCGAACCGTCGATGGCCCCACTCCGAACCGGCGCTGCACGGATCGCGCTTGGTGCGGTGGCGAGCACGGGGCGATCCTTTCCGATCGTGCCGATCGGACTCTCCTTCCGGGAGAAGGACATCTTCCGCTCCGACGCCTTTGTTGTCCGCGGCTCTTCGTTGCAGTGGGGAGATCTCGCGTCTCGCGGACAGGACGATGTGGAGGCGGTTCGCGAGCTCACGTCGCGCATCGACGTCGCATTGCGAGGCGTGACCGTCAACCTGACCGACTGGGAAGACCGTCCAATTGTCGAAGGTGCGGTTCGGATCTGGGAAGCCGAACGCGGCACGCCATCCCGAGCAGGGGAGCGTCTGGAGCGACTCGAGTTCACAACCCGGATGCTGGCCAAAGTCAGGGCAAATGGTGACAGCGCCGGGATCGTACTGTCGGAAGACGTCAAGCAGCACATTCGGCGCCTGTCGAGACTCGGCCTGAGACCGTCCGACCTGGTGGCGGACGTGGGAGCAGGGCGCGGCGTTTCCTGGGCCGCCCGCCGGCTGTACCTGGTGCTGCCGGCGGCGGTCGTGCTCGGCGCCGTCGGGGCCGCGCTCTTCTGGGTTCCTTATCAACTGACTGGGGCCATCGTCAATCGGCTCAACCTCAAGCAGGACGTCCGATCGACGTGGAAACTGATGATCGGCGCTGTGCTGTATGTCGTTTGGCTGGCGATCCTGGTGTCGATCACCTTTGCCATGTTCGGGTTCGTCGCCGCAATTTCCAGCGCACTGCTCATCCCAACCGTAGCCATGTCAGGGTTGGCTGTGCGCGAGTGGTGGCAGTCATCGCTGGACGACGTGCGGCGCTTCTTTCTGCTGCGGTCGCGTGGTTCTCTGATTGAGAAGCTACGAACCGAGCAGCAGGACCTCGCCTATCGATTGAAGCATCTGGTTCAGCCGACTTAAAGTTCTTCTGAATTCTCGTTATGCGCCTTCAGGTTTGACCCTATCCGGCCTGACCATGAAAATGATTCACTTGCTCTTCGCAATTGTACTTCTTCCGAACACCGCGTTCGCCCAGGCGATCACCACACCGAAGCAGGAATTCGGATCGAACTTCGGGGATGACTACTTCCTGGCCAACTACCAGCAGATCGCGACGTATTGGCGGAAGCTCGATGGGCAATCCGACCGCATGGTCGTGCAGGAAATCGGCAAGACGGCAGAGGGCCGGCCCCATCTCATGGCGATCGTCACGTCGCCCGAGAATCACCGAAGCCTCGAGCGATATCGACAGGCCTCGATGCGCCTGGCTCTCGCGGAAGGCCTGAATGATGAATCGGCCAGGGCACTCGCCCGTGAGGGCAAGGCCATCGTGTGGATCGACGGAGGCCTTCATGCCAGCGAGGTCCTTGGAGCCCAGCAGTTAGGCGAGATGGTCTACCAGATGGTGAGTCGCACGGATCCAGAAACGATGCGGATCCTGGACAACGTCATCATCCTGTTCGTCCACGCCAACCCGGACGGCAACGATCTCCTGGCCGACTGGTACATGCGCAAGTCGAACCCACAGGAACGCAGCACGGGCAACACGCCGAAGCTCTATCAGAAGTACATCGGCCATGACAACAACCGCGACTTCTTCATGTCGACGCAGGCCGAGACCGAAAACATCAGCCGCGTGTTGTACCACCAGTGGATGCCGCAGGTGTTGTACAACCACCACCAGAGCGGACCGGCGGGGACGGTGTTCTGGTCGCCGCCGCTGCGCGACCCCTACAACTTCAACCTCGACCCCATCGTCGTGCTGGGGTACCAGGCGTTAGGCGCGGCGATGCACAGCCGGCTGGCCGCCGAGGGAAAGCCGGGGGCGACGATGCGCTCGGGTGGACCGTATGACGGCTGGTGGAACGGCGGCATCCGCAACACGGCCTCGTTCCACAACGTGATCGCGCTGCTGACGGAGATGATCGGCAATCCCACGCCGCAACGAATCCCGTTGGTGATGAACCGACAGATCCCGTCGGCGGACCTGGCCTATCCCATCGCGCCGCAGGAATGGCATTTCCGCCAGAGTGTGGACTACTCGATTTCGCTCAATCGCGCGGTGCTGAACTACGCGGCGGGGATGCGCGAAGAGTTGCTGTACAACATCTATGCGGCCGGGAAGCGGTCGATCACGCGCGGCAACACGGACACGTGGACGACCAACCCGAAACGTCTGGCCCAGGTTGCGGCGCGATTCGGCGGCGCGGGAGGACGGGGCGGGCGTGGCGGCGGAGGCGTATCTAATGAAGAGGCGGCGTGGGCCGAGCTGCACCGTCCCGAGTTGCGCGACCCCCGCGGCTACATCATCCCGTCCGACCAGCCTGATTTCCCGACGGCGACCAAGTTCATCAACGCACTGCGCGAAGTGAACATCGCGGTCCAGCGTGCGACAGCAGACTTCACGGTGCAGGGCAAGTCGTATCCGGCGGGCTCGTACGTTGTCATGACGGGCCAGGCGTTCCGGCCCCACGTGATCGACATGTTCGAGCCGCAGGTGCACCCGGACGTGTTCCCGATTCCGGGTGGTCCGCCGACGCCGCCGTATGACAACGCCGGTTGGACGCTCAGTCTGCAGATGGGCGTCAAGTTTGACCGGATCCTCGACGGCTTTACGGGGCCGTTCGAACCGGTGACGGACTGGAACGCCAAGCCGATGGCCGGTCGCATAACGAGTCCGAACGGCGCGGCCGGATTTGTGGCCAGCCGCAAGGTCAACGATGCCTTCATCGCCATGAACCGGTTGATGAAAGCGGGGGAAGAGGTGTATTCGCTGCGCGCGCCGCTGACAGTGGGTGGCACGACGCATCCGTCGGGAACATGGTATGTGCGAACCAAGGGTACGACCCGGCGCCAGCTCGACTCGCTGGCCACGCAACTCGGCGTCAGCTTTGCCGGCGTGACCGCGCGTCAACCCGCCGATGCGGTTCGTCTGCGCGCCGCTCGAGTAGGACTCTGGGATCAATACGGCGGATCGATGGACGCCGGCTGGACGCGCTGGATCCTGGAGCAATACGAGTTCCCGTTTGCGCGTGTGTTCCCGCAGGAGCTGGACGCGGGCAATCTCAACGCGAAATACGATGTGTTGATCTTTGTTGGCGGGGGGATTCCCGGCGCAGGTGGGGTGGTGGCCGAGGTGGCGGAGGTCCCGCGCCTGACGACGTGCCTGCCGAATATCGCCCGCACCTGGGACGTGTGAGCGCTGAAACGACGTTGCCGCAGCTGCGCTCGTTCATGGAGAATGGCGGCACCGTTGTCGCGATCGGCTCATCAGCGCCGAACCTGGCGGCGTTCCTCAAGCTGCCGGTCGAAGATCATCTAGTGGAGAACGGGCAGCCGCTGCCGCAGACAAAGTTCTATACGCCGGGCTCAGTGCTGGCGGCTCGATTCGACACGTCGCAACCGGTGACAATGGGAATGGACGACCTGACACACGTGTTCTTCGACGATAGTCCGGTTTTCAGGCTCGGAGCTGGCGCCGACGCCGCAGGCGTTCGGCGCCTAGGATGGTTTGACACCAAGGCGCCGCTACGGAGCGGGTGGAGCTGGGGGGAGAGCTATCTCGAGAACGGCGTGGTGGCGTTCGAGGCGACGGTCGGTAAGGGCCGCGCGATCTTCTTCGGGCCCGAAATCCTCAAACGCGCCCAACCACACGGCACGTTCAAGCTGTTGTTCAACAGTATCGTGCAATCAGTGGCTCGATGAAACTCGGTGGTGTGGTTGTCCTGTTTTTTGCGAGTGTGCTGCCTAACGCTGCTGAGTCACAAGGCTCGATCGCTGGACGGGTCCTGTCAGACAGTACGCGCACACCGATTCCTGGGGCTGAACTGATCATCGCCGGCTCGACGCGAAGCGCGATCACTGATAGTTCCGGGCGCTTCGTCCTGCGCGACGTGCCAGCTGGAATGCGTCTGCTCATTGTGCGAGCGCTTGGCTTCCGCCCCGACACCAGTGAGGTGGAGCTCTTCGATAACGAGAGCCTCTCGCGCGAAATCTTCCTCAGGCGCCGGATCACCACGCTCGGTGAGGTGAACATTCGCGATTCGGCGCCCTCGATGAGCCCGGCCAAACTGATGGAGTTCGATGAGCGCCGGCGCTCGGGGACCGGTGGCCGATTTCTCGACAGCACTGTCGTCGCGAAATGGGTGAACCGAAAAACCGGCGACCTGTTATCGACTGTGCCGGGCATCGACGTCCAGCGACAGCGGAGCGCGGCATACCTGAACGGGGGCCGAGCGCCGCCATCGATGAGGACCGGCACAGGTTTCAGGCCGCCGCCGTGCTACATGGACGTCTACCTCGACGGCGCGCCGCTGGCGCTGGGCAACACGGCGTTCGACGTGAACAGCATCAACATGGCGCACATCGCCGCGATCGAGGTTTACAGCGGCGCGGCGAACACGCCAGCGAGGTACAACCGCACGTCAGCCGGGTGCGGCGTTGTGCTGCTCTGGACGAAATAGCGGTTCGTCAGGCCCGTTTCTCGCGTCGGCGAAGCTCTCTCATCGCCGCGAGCTCAATCAGCTGCTCGACGTCCTTTCGCGCGATGTATGTGCACTCGCCGACACGGGGCCAATACTGGCAACCCTCGTATCAAAACGGGACGCATGACACGCGGCCAAGACCGGCAATTCTGTGAAAATCGGGAGGCACGCTGTCAAGCTGGTACGTCCGAACCGGAGGCGCAGCCAGAATCAGCCCTGAAGTCGTCGCCGGGACTTCCGCAGTTGCCAGTACTGGCCCCTGTCTGCTGGCCATCGATGCATCCCGGTTCCCCAGGTGCCAGTACTGACCCCTGCGCGCGCGTGTGCCGCCGCCGGCCAGCAAACTGCAACTTCCCCCACGGGCCGACGACGGCATTCCCACAATAGAGGCGAACAACTGCCTAACGATGATGCGCACGGACAACGTTCGGTGCGCACAATGGCAGGTATCGGCCCTCCCGTCCAATCGGCCGGGCCCCGGCGACACCGTTGCGGGATGGGCCGCTCGAGACCGTCGGCGCGTCACCATTCCCGAGTCCGGGCCCCCAGGCCCCACGCCCCAGGCCCCAAGCCCCAGAACCCGCGGTAAACCCGTGACCAGTCGAGGCGTGTCGGATCATCGACAGCCGTCGTATTTCCCGTCTGCCCGTCTGCCCGTCTGCCCGTCTGCCCGTCTGCCCGTCTGCCCGTCTGCCCGAAATGACCTCAACCGTCAGCCTCACCGACCTTCAACTCGCCATCGTCCGCATCCTCTGGGAGCACGGCGAGTGCACGGTGCTTGAAGTCCAGGAATCGCTGGCGCCGGAGCGGAAGCTGGCCCAGACCACGGTGGCCACGATCCTCACCCGGCTCGAGAAGCGACGGATTGTGAGGCACCAGTCGAAAGGTCGATTGTTTGTCTACAAGGCGCTGGTTACGGAGCCGCAGGTGCGGCGTTCCATGGTCTCCGACCTGACCGCGCTGCTGTTCGACGGCTCACCGGCGGCGCTCATCAGCCACCTGCTGGCGGAAAAGGAGATCGATGCCCGGGACCTCGACGAAGTGAAACGCCTGATCGCCGACGCCGAGCACGGGGGCAACGATGCCAAACGCTGATGCATTGGCCGTAATCGGCGCGGTCGTGCACGTCGCCAATGGACTGCTCGAGTGGCTGATGACCTACGCGATCCACAGCACGATCCTCATCGGCGGATTGCTCGTTCTCACGTTCACCACCGCCGGTCGGAAGCTCGTGTTGGGGCACGGGTCATGGATCTGGCGATTCGCCCTTGTCGGTGCGGTCATCACGTCGTCGCTCCAGTCGGTGCGATCGGCGGCGCCGCTTGCGGGAACGTTGCGTCTGGATGGCGACACGCCTGCTCGAACGATGGTGCGGGTTGAAGCACGAAAAGTTGACAACGTCGCAGCACCCGAACGGGTCAAGACCGTCGTGAAGTCGGCAATCGAGATCAGTCCGCTGTGGCCCCTGATTGCGCTGGGCACCTGGTTCGCGATCGCGGGTGCGATGGTCTGCTGGTTCCTGGTCGCACGCGCACGATTCCTTTCGGCTATTGGACCACGGCACAGCGCAAACCACACCCTGGCGGGAAACGCGCTGCGGTATCTGCAACGTGAAAGTCGAATCAATCGTCAGGTCACGCTCTCGTTATCCGATCGCCTGACGAGTCCTGTGGCACTCAGCAGCGACGAGATCTGTTTGCCGTCGAGGGCTATCGCTGAGCTGGACCCGGTCCGGATGGAGAGCATCCTCGCCCATGAACTCGCGCATCTCGTGCGGCACGACCCGGCCTGGCTGACGATTGCGCGGCTGATCGAAACGATCTTTTTCTTCCAGCCGCTCAACATCCTCGCTCGTCGCCGGATGCAGGAAGCCGCGGAGTTTGCCAGTGATGCATGGGCTTCAACCCGCGTGACACGGCCGCTGGACCTCGCGCATTGCTTGGCGCGAGTGGCCGAATGGACCATCGCCGCGCCACGCCTACCCGTTCCGGCGATGGCGGAACGTCGCGGGGCGGTGCTGGTGCGCCGAGTCGAGCGCCTGACGACAGGCCGCGTGATTTCCGAAAACGCACCCGGACGCGGCGTGCGCCTGGCAGCAGCCGTCGTGCTGGTCGGCCTGATCCTCCTCGCGCCTCGCGCCGCGGTTGGCGCTGAGCGCCCATTGGACCGGCTGTTGGGTGCACAGCGCAGCACTGACGCCGGCATCCTCATGGTGCGCCGGATAAACGACGGGCGGGTCCCGCGACCTGATCGCGGGGACGTCCAGGGGACGTTCACCATTCGCGTTCAGCGGTAACGAAGGACAGGCCAGAGGTCAGAGGCCAGAGGCCAAAGGCCAAAGTCTGACCCCACTTACCTTTGCTCTCGGGTGAGCGCAGGTGCGAGATTTACCTCCCTGCGTTTCCCCGAGGGTCCCATGAATCGCCGCGATTTCTCCTTACGCCTGGCCGGCGCGGTTGGCGCGCTTTCAGTCGGCAACAGCCGACTCGGCGCCGCCCAACTTCGACACGCGTTCCAGGCGAACGGCCCCGCCCTGAACGGCGATCGAATCAACCAGCACCTCACCGCGCTGTCGGAGTTCGGCAAGAATCCCTACGGCGGCGTGAGCCGGGTTGCCTACAGCGAGTTCGATCGGCAAGGCCGTGAGTACGTCATGGGCCTGGTGCGGGAGGCCGGACTCGAAGTGTCGATCGATGTCGCCGGCAACATCTTCGGCAAACGTGCGGGATCGAATCCGGCACTCAAGCCGCTTCTGTTCGGATCGCACATCGACTCGGTACCCGACGGAGGCAACTACGATGGCGATGTCGGCGTGTTGTCGTCGATTGAAGTCGCTCGCTCGTTGAAGGAGCGTGGGCTGACCACAAGGCACCCGATCGAAGTCGTCATCTGGCAAAACGAGGAAGGCGGAACCATCGGCAGCCGCGCGTTCGTAGGCCACCTGCCTGACAAGGATCTCGATCTCGTTGCCAAAAGCGGGAAGACGCTGCGCGACGGTATCAAGTTCATCGGCGGTGATCCGACGAAGCTGTCGACGCTGAAGCACGTGAAAGGTGAATACGCCGCATACGTCGAGCTGCACATCGAGCAGGGCGGCACGCTGGAAGCCGAAGGACTCAACATCGGCGTGGTCGAGGGCATCGTCGGCATCGGCTGGTGGGACGTGACCGTCGATGGTTTCGGCAACCACGCCGGCACCACGCCGATGGACAAGCGTCGCGATGCGTTGATGGCGGCCGCGAAATACATCCAGATGGTGAATCGTGTGGTGACATCGGAGCCGGGACGGCAAGTGGGCACGGTGGGCCGGATCCAGGCGTTCCCGGGCGCGCCTAACGTGATCCCCGGCCAGGTCCAGACCACGCTCGAAGTCCGCGACCTGGATCAGGCGAAGATCGTGCGATTGGCAAGGAAGGTGATGGAGGAGGCAACGAAGATCGGCGCCGAAAACGGGACCACGTTTACGTTCAAGGAGACTTACCTCAGCACGCCGGCGATCATGGATTCGGGCGTCCAGAAGGTGATCGAGACGGCAGCCAGGGGATCGGGCCTGACGACGAAGTACTTGCCGAGCGGCGCTGGGCATGATGCGCAATACATGGCGCAGATCGCGCCCACGGGGATGATCTTCTGCCCGAGTGTGGGCGGCATCAGTCATTCGCCGAAGGAATTCACGAAGCCACAGGACGTGGTGAATGGGGCGAACGTTCTTATGCGAACCGTCATGGCGTTGGATGCACTTTAGAGGCAAAAAGCCAAGGGCCAGAGGCCAGAGGGGTTTGGTCTTCTGGCTCCTTGCCGGATTAGTCGCCCCAGGTGTTGCTGCCGCACAGGATCCGTCTAATGGGCCCCTGATCGTTCGCGCGACGCCGACGAGCAACATCGGACGCGCGATGAAGGTCGATCAGGCGCCGGTGCTCGACGGCCGCGATAACGATGCGGCGTGGCGCAGCGCGACGATCCTCGAAGACTTCCGCCAAGTCGAACCGACCGAAGCGGGGGAACCCGCGTTCCCGACGTCGGTGCGCGTCGTGTACGACGAGCGGCATCTCTACGTGTTCGTGCGCGCGCACGATCCGCATCCCGATAGCATCGTCGGTCGGCTGAGCCGGCGCGACGTCAACACCAACTCCGATCGGATCGGACTGGTCATCGATGCCTACAAGGACCGTCGCACCGGTGTCACGCTCGCCGTGAACCCGGTCGGGGTTCGCTTTGACGCCGTCGTGTTTCTCGACAACCAGGAAGACCCGGCGTGGGATGGCGTGTGGGAGGCTGCGACACGCGTGGACTCAGCCGGCTGGACCGCCGAGTTTCGCGTTCCGTTCAGTCAGCTGCGCTTCAACGACCAGGCAGAACACGTCTTCGGGTTCGCGGTCTTCCGCGACATCGGACGACGGAACCAGAAGGACGCCTGGCCGCCGACGTTTCGCGTCTCTCGTCAGGCACTGATGTCCCAGATCGGGACGCTGGAAGGATTCAGCGGCATCAAGCGGTCATCCAAGCTCGAGCTGCTGCCCTTCGTGACCACACAGAACGTCACTGAACAGCGTCCTGATGGCTGGTCGCATCCCCAACGCGCCGCCATGGGGCTCGACGTCAAATACGGGATCAAGGAGAACCTGACGCTCGACGCCACGATCAATCCTGACTTCGGCCAGGTCGAAGCCGATCCGGCGGTCCTGAATCTCACGGCGTTCGAAGTTCGCTTCGAGGAGCGGCGGCCGTTCTTTCAGGAGGGCGTCGGGATGTTTCGATGCCAACCCTGCCAGGGAATCTTCTATCCACGCCGAATCGGCCGCACGCCGCAGCTTCGATCGAATCCCGGTGATCCACTCTTCACCACGATACTCGGCGCAGCAAAACTGACCGGTCGATTCGCGGGTGGATTCAACCTTGGCGTGATCGAGGCCGTGACCCAGCGTGAGGTCGGTGTCACCGGCAAGACGGTGGAGCCGCAGACTAATTACCTCGTCGCGCGTGCGTCGCGGGACCTGCGTGGTGGGAGCACGTCGATCGGGCTGATCACAACCGCGGTCAATCGTTCGCTCGACATCGATACGCGCGACTTCCTGCGTGGCAGCGCGAACATGGCGGTGCTCGAGGGCTTTCACCGATTCGCCGATGATCGCTTTGAATTTGGCGCCTACGGGGGACGGAGCATTGTCACCGGGTCGGAGCAGGCCATCGCCCGGACACAACTCAGTTCTGTCCACCTTCACCAGCGGCCGGACGGTGAGGCGCGTTTCGATTCGACGAGAACCAGCCTGGCTGGCGGCGTGGTCGCGGCTTCCCTCGCCAAAATCGGCGGTTCAATCCGATTCAACACATTTGTCCGATTTGCGTCCACCGAGGTCGAGCTGAACGATGCGGGACTCGTTCCGCTGATCAACGACCGATCGATCCGCAACACGGTTTCGGTACGGTCGCTCCGCCCGGGTTCATGGTACCGGAGTTCGTTCAGTCTGATCGACACAGAGAATCACTGGACGAGCGGCGGCTTGCCGAGCGGGAGCCTCGTCAGGCTGCACACGAGTTATTCGATGTTGAACAACTGGGGTTGGGCGCTGACGTACGTGTTGTCGAATCCCAACACGAACTACTGCACATCCTGCGCCCGTGGCGGTCCGGCGCTGCGGACGGATCCATCGCAGTCGTTCCAGGTGAACGTGAGCGGCGACAACAGACGGACCGTCGTTCCGCAGCTGGAGTGGGCCGTTGGTGCGGCAGACGGTGGTCGCTCATGGGAGCGGCGCGGATCGGCCGGCGCTGATCTCCGACTGTCGACGAGATTCTCGACGACGTTGAGCGTTGCGGCAAACGAGCACGTCGACAATCACCAGTGGGTCGCGAACTACGGCCATTTCCTGAGCGACACAACACATTACACATTCGGGCGGCTGTCGCAGACGACAGTGAGCATGACCGCACGCGCCTCTTTCACGGCTACGCCGCTGCTGACATTCCAGTTCTACGCCCAGCCGTTCACGTCAGCCGGCTCGTATTCGGACTGGCGTCAGATCGATGCGCCCAGAGCGGCCGACTATGACGATCGGTTCCGGCCCTATCGGACCGACGTGGCGCCGGGCGGGTTCAACTTCAAGCAATTCAATTCGAACGCGGTTATCCGCTGGGAGTATCGGCCCGGCTCGACGCTTTTCCTCGTCTGGCAGCAGGGCCGCGTGCAGGACGCCTTGAATCGCGGGACGTTCGAGTTGGAGCGCGATTACCGGGACCTCTTCCGGGCGCATCCGGTCAATACGTTGCTCGTGAAGGCGACGTATTTCTTTAATCCCTGACACGGGTAAACCGATAAACGGGAAAGGACTCACGGTACAGAAAAACCTCCTCACGCGGAGGCGCGGAGAACTACACGAGGCGCGGAGAAAAATGGAAACTGGAACTGCTGGTTGTAACGGCCATGAGGATTAGTCACCCGCAGTAACTCCGCGCCTCCCGATGTTCTCCGCGCCTCCGCGTGAGACAGGTTCACCGCGTTCATCGGGGTGCTTAATCACCAATCACTGGTCGTTTCTCACGCCATGGCGCCGCCAGCTCCAACTCCGCCGCGAGCCGGAACAGTGTGGCCTCGTCTGCATAACGACCCGTGACGTGCACGCCGATGGGTAGCCCGTCACCACTCCACGACAACGGAACGGACATCGCCGGCTGACCGGTCGCGTTTGCCACCGGCGTGTAGGACATCCAGTCGAACACCGTCCCCGCGGCCCGCTCGAGCGCACCCATCGCCCTCATGACTGCCGACGCGCGGAGTGCGCCGAGTATGGCCATTGCGGTTCGTTCAGAAGCAGGAGGTTGAAGGGCGCCGTGTAAAAACGGAGGTGCGGCAACGACGGGCGATACGTGGGCCTGATATCGCTCGAAGAACTCGCCGATTCGACGGCTGGTGCGCTGCAGGTAACGCACCGCGTTCGTGTAATCGGGACCTGAAATCGACCTTCCGATCAAGCTGAGGGCCCAGGTCGACACTTCAACGTCACCACGCCTAACGGGCTTGCGCAACACCTTCTCGGCGTCGTCCAGTTCCGCGGCGGTTTCGCAGCTGACGACGGTCAGGAAGGCTTCATTGAAGGAATCACGGTCGACGTCGAAGTTGTCCTCGACGACGTCGTGGCCGAGCGACTCGAGAAGCTTCGCGGCGTCTATGACCGCTTTGACGCAGTCGGGATGCACGGTTCGACCTAACGTCGGTTCGATGGTGAAGGCGATGCGAAGGCGTCCGGGTGGCGTCTTCACTTCCTCGAGGAACGGCCGGGCTGGTGGTGGAGCGAAATAGGGCGCGCCGACGTCGGGACCTGCAATCGCGTCGAGCATTGCGGCGCTGTCGCGCACACTTCGTGTGAGGACGTGCTCGACGACCGCGCCGCGCCACATCTCGCCTTGCACCGGACCGGTTGGGGTGCGGCCGCGTGTCGGTTTGAGGCCGAAGAGACCGCAGCAGGACGCGGGAATGCGAATCGACCCACCGCCATCACCTCCGCCCGCGAGTGGCACCATTCCGCTGGCCACCGCGGCGCCAGATCCACCCGAGGAGCCGCCGACCGTGCGCTGCGGATTCCATGGGTTTCGGCAGGTGCCGAGCAGTTCTGATTCGGTGAAGGGGACGAGCCCGAATTCCGGGGTGTTGGTCTTGCCGACGATGATCAGACCGGCGCGCCGGTAGCGGCGCACAATTTCAGAGTCGGTCGGCGCGATCCAGCCGCGAAAGAGCCGGCTCCCGCACGTCAGCGGCTCGCCTTCACACCACGAGAGCAAGTCCTTGAGGAGAAACGGAACGCCGCTGAACGGTCCGTCGGGGATGTTGCCTTCAGCGTCGCGGAGTGCGCGCTCGAACATGCGATGGACGACCGCGTTGAGCTGCGGATTGAGCGCCTCGATGCGATTGATCGACGCCACGACTGCTTCGCGCGGTGAGATCTCCTTCCGGCGAATCAGCTCCGCGACGCCCATTCCGTCGTGCACGCAGAAGTCGATCATGGTTCACAAACATGGCCGTTTGTGGACAGTTTGGCGACTCGCGTGCAGCTTCGAGGGATACCTTTTTCCGGATTCATCTCGAAGATTCGCCGCATTCGCGTTGACTTTTAGTTCCGGCAGTTGACGTTCACCGAGTTCATCTGGTGCAAGTTCATGAAACTCATTGCCACGATACTCCTCGGCTTGTTCGCGGAAACAGCGTTGAGCCAGCAGCTCACTGACGCCGGGGCTGTTGCCAATGGCCTCGTCACACGGATGCACCTGCGGCCCGGCGAGCGTGTGCTGCTCGTCGCGGTTGGTGGCCAGTCTGACGCGTTCATTCCCGTATTGCGCCGCAGAATAGCAGCGGCGGGGGCGACGGATCTCGGCGTGCTCGCCAGCTCAGGCGAACCGGATCCAGCCTGGGTCACGGTGTTCACCCGCGCCGCGCCCAAAGATCGTAGCGGACTAGCCACCTATCTGGCGACGGTGGACCTGGCGGTGATGATGCCCGGCGCTGGCGTCCAGCATGCAGCGTACGCGGCGATGCAGGATGTGTTGCGGTCGGGGAAGGCAGGCAAGCCTGGGAGACGAACGATTCATTTTCACTGGGCAGGCGCCTACGCGCTCGATGGATCGGTCTTGCCGGTGACGCCTGAACGTGGGGCATTCTACGAACGCGTGCTTCGCGACACGGACTACGCGGCGCTCGGCGCGCTACAGTCAGCGTTCGAGCGCGCCGCTCGTGGCTCGACGATTCGGGTGACGACCTCCGCGGGCACGGACATCAGTTTCTCCATCGGTGACCGGCAAGTCACGAAACAGGACGGCGACGCGAGTGCGGAACGCGCACGATCGGGACGTAACCTCATCGATCGCGAGATAGAGCTGCCGGCCGGCGCGATCCGTGTCGCTCCCATCGAGGAGTCGGTCAACGGACAGATCGCCTTTCCGCCCGGCATGTGGGCCGGCGAGCGTGTCGAAGGGCTCGTTATGCGATTCAGTGCCGGCCGGGTCACAGGCATCACTGCAACCTCCGGAACCGCGGCTGTGGAGCGCGAGCTCACACAAGGCGGCGATGGCGCCCGTTCGTTCCGAGAGTTCGCGCTCGGGTTCAACCGGCTGCTGGCGATTCCCGAGACCGGCGAGAAATGGATTCCTTATTATGGATATGGCGCCGGGGTCGTGCGGTTATCGCTCGGCGATAACTCCGAGTTGGGCGGTCGCGTCGGCGGCGGCTATACGCGCTGGAACTTCTTCACCGATGCGACGGTGAGAATTGGGAATGAGACCTGGGTAGCGGACGGTAAACTTTTACGGTCACGATGATGGCTCATCTGCGTTTCCACCAGCGAGCGACCCCCGTCTGCCTCGTCATGCTGTTGATGGCGTCGACGGCAACGGCCCAAAACCCCCGGTATGATCTGCTGATAACAGGTGGGACGGTGATCGACGGGACCGGCGCACCCGCTTACCGCGCCGACATCGCGATCACGGGTGGGCGAATCGCCGCGCTGTCGCGAACGCCGATCGATGCGTCACAGGCGAGGCGCCGGATCAACGCGACGGGCCTGATCGTGTCGCCGGGATTCATCGACCTGCACGCCCATCTGGACCCCATCCTCACCATGCCCGACGCCGAATCACACGTGCGGCAGGGCGTGACGCTCGCGTTAGGCGGCCCGGACGGCGGCGGCGCCAGCCCGATGGCGCCCTACCTCGCCAGCGTGGAGCAACAGAAGCTCGGACTCAACGTCGCCTTTCTCACCGGCCACAACACCATCCGCCGGTCGGTGATGGGAACCGCGAACCGCGCGCCCACGGCCGCCGAACTGCAGCGCATGCGCACGATGGTCGCCCAGGCGATGGGACAAGGCGCGTTCGGGCTCAGCACGGGCTTGCGCTACATCCCCGGTTTCTATTCAAACGTCGATGAAGTGGTCGCCCTCTCGCAGGTGGCGGCGGACTCCGGCGGCATCTATACCTCACACCTTCGCGAAGAAGCGGTCGGGTTGTTGAGCGGCGTGGCTGAAGCGCTGGAGATCGGCCGGAGGGCTCACATCCCGGTCGTTCTCACGCACCACAAGGTCGTGGGCCAGAAGATGTGGGGCAAAAGCACCGTCACGCTCGCCATGGTCGACTCGGCGCGGCGCGCGGGGACCGACGTGATGATCGATCAGTATCCGTACACCGCCAGTCACACTGGGCTCGACATCCTGATGCCACCCTGGTCGCTGGCGGGCGGCGATTCGGCGTTGCGGCGCCGGCTCGAAGATCCGGTGCTCAACGACAGCATCGAACAAGGGGTCATCGACAACCTCCTGAACGACCGCGGCGGCGGAGACCTGAAGCGCGTGCAATTCTCGCGCGTGAGCTGGGACTCCACGCTGAACGGTAAGACGCTCTATGATCTCGTGGTCCGGCTCAACATCGAGCCGACGATCGCAAACGCGGCGCCGGTCGTGATCGACGCGGTCATCAGGGGCGGTGCGGGCACGATCTTTCACGTCCTCGACGAGGAAGATGTGAAGCGGATCATGGCGCACCCGCAGACGATGATTGCCAGCGACGGCCGGCTGAACCGGCTCGGCGATGCGGTCCCGCATCCGCGCGCCTACGGCACGTTCCCGCGCGTGTTAGGCAAATACGTGCGAGAGGACAAGGTACTCACGCTGGAACAGGCGGTTCGCAAGATGACGGGAATGCCCGCCGCCCGACTCGGCCTCACGGATCGCGGCTGCCTTCGCGAAGGATGCGCCGCCGACGTCACGATCTTCAGCGCAGAACAGGTGAAGGACGTCGGCTCCTACGCCGATCCGCACCATTATCCGGAAGGCATTCCGTGGGTGATCGTCAACGGTGTTCCGGTGGTAGATAGCGGCACGTTTACCGCAGCTCGCCCAGGCAAGGTCCTGCGACGCGCCCCCGGTACAACAACAAGGAAGTGAGGAGCATCCTTATGAGAAAACTTCTAGGCGTCCTGATGATTTGGGCGAGCCCATGCGCGGCCCAGATCAACTTCGACACGATACAAGTACGCGCCATTCCTGTGACGGCAAACCTGTACATGTTGCAGGGCGCTGGTGGCAACATCGGACTGGCCATTGGAGATGACGCCGTCTTTGTTGTGGACGACCAGTACGCGCCCCTCACCCGGAAGGTCCTGGCGGCGATTGCCACTGTTACGCCGAACCCCGTGCGGTTCGTCGTGAACACCCATTGGCACATGGATCATGTCGGCGGCAACGAAGCGTTAGGCCAGTTGGGAGCCCTGATCTACGCGCACGAAAACGTGCGGCGCCGCATGTCGGTCGACGGGTTCATCGAGGCACTCAACACCACGGTCCCGGCATCACCCAAAGTAGCCCTCCCCGTCGTCACGTTCACCGATGCGGTCACGTTCCACATCAACGGCGACTCGGTCAGGGTGTTCCACGTGCCGCCGGCGCACACGGACGGCGATGCCATCATCCACTTCACCAGGGCGAACGTCATTCACATGGGCGACGTGTTCCACAACGCGGGATTGCCGTTCGTCGACCTGTCGAGTGGGGGATCGATCCACGGGTTTGTCACTGCGGCAGACAAGGTGTTGGCGCTCTCGAACGCGCAGACGAAGATCATTCCC